>Ga0100402_1001247_pt1 | contig 29463 bp, 22 predicted proteins | sample CryGeyme20150102_FD_80419 | JGI IMG/M metagenome (GOLD analysis project Ga0100402, IMG submission 80419) | Groundwater microbial communities from Crystal Geyser aquifers in Utah, USA - Crystal Geyser metaG 2015-0102 | ecosystem: Environmental > Aquatic > Deep subsurface > Groundwater | place...
AGTAGTAGTAGTAGTAGTAGTAGTAGTAGTAGTAGTAGTAGTAGTAGTAGTAGTAGTAGTAGTAGTAGTAGTAGTAGTAGTAGTAGTAGTAGTAGTAGTAGTAGTAGTAGTAGTAGTAGTAGATAGCTAGCAGTACTGCTGGGTACTAGTAGCGCTACCACTACTACTAGTAGTAGCGCTACTACTACTAGTACTCTAGAGGTGCAGGCACAATTTGTGCTTGTTGAGGGGGGGGGTGCATTTTGTGCTAATAAGAAGCTTAAATCTCCTGGCAGTTGATTTTGTTAGTTTCACCTGGTGGTCCTCGTAGGATTCAATTTCAACATGACTCAATTTCAATTTAAATATATTTAAATAAATTTCAATATGTTTCAACACATATCAACAAATTTCAACACGTATCAATATATTTCAACACATTTCAACATGACTCAACTGCCGGGACTGTATTTCAACACAGGATTCAAAAAGCTGGCTCGAGGTTTTATTTAGCAGATTATCTTTAATCTTAAAAATAACTTCAAGAATAGGATATGAGATGTATTTGGTGGACCTTCCAGTACTACAAGCTAGTCTACTACTAGTAGTACTACTACTACGGTACCTGGTAACAAGCTAGCTAGAGTAGTACCCGGAGTAGCTAGCGAGACCAGATTTTTTAAAAGAACATTCTCTATGATATGATGAACTTGGTTAACTCTGCTGAATTAGCATGCACCACAGCCGAAACAGAGCATCTTCCTTCCTTCATTTAAGCAAGAGATACCACCAGGCAAGCCCAGGATAAATTCTGCAACACAGCAGCAATCAAATCAGAGAATATCACTCGCAGCAATTTAACACTCCTCCAACGTTGCCCTCTTCAAGTCCTTTAACTCTATCCACATCTCATTATCCTGTGACACGACCGGCTCTGCCCCATTCGTCTTTATTATTCACCATGTCGTCATCTCCATTTTCTACGGGGTCAAATCCTAGCTTCGATGAAGGTGGTACTGGCTTACTAAGCTCTGTCATTCCATTAATGTGGAATGCTGGTGCCTTGGTCCTGGGACTAGCGGCAATTGTGGGAGGCCTGCTTTATGCCAAACAGGACAGCTTGTTATATTATCCCGAAATTGGAGGCATCCCACGACGACCGAGCAAAAATCCTCGACGATACAGGTCACCCAACGAACACCAAGTGCCATTTGAATCGCACAAAATTCGCTGCGCCGACGGTGTCAAAATTCATGCATGGTTAATGCTGCGCCAACCTGCTTCGGAACAGGTCAGAATGCCAACAATCGTCTTTTTTCATGGCAATGCCGGAAACATCGGATTGCGGTTGCCGAATGCACTGCAAATGCTGCAGTATCTTGATGTGAACGTGTTATTGGTGGAATACCGAGGCTACGGAAACAGCGATGATGCTCAAGTCAATGAAGCAGGACTCAAATTGGATGCCGAAGCAGCCCTCAAATTCATTGAAAATCATTCCTCAGTTGATCCTACCCAGATATTTCTTTTTGGTCGATCACTTGGAGGGTCTGTTGCCTTTCATTTGGCGTTGTATGCAGAACGGAACAATATTCCAATTGCTGGAGTTATTGTCGAGAATACCTTTTTGAGTATTTCCGCCATGGTCGACGCACTGATGCCGTATGTGGCACCGTTCAAGGCCTTAGTTTTGCGAATTGGGTGGAACTCTGAACAAATTGTCCCTCATTTGACGTCACCCGTGTTGTATCTTGCTGGCTCCAAAGATGAATTGGTGCCACACAATCACATGACCGAACTGTACAAGAAGACAAAATCGAGTCGTTACGTGAAGATGCACATAATTGAGAACGGCACTCACAACGAATCTTGGATGCAAGGGGGCACAGAATATTGGACGCAAATCAAAAAATTTATGGAAAAGGCGACTTTGGCTCGGCCAGTCGATGGGCATACATCCGTGTCCATTTCCTCGATCGGATTCAGCACGAGTGATGACAGCGAACAGCAAGAAATTCCCGATGCTGGTGCCAGCAGCATACCTTTAATGCCATCTCGACTAATGGGTATGCTGAGCGAAGTAGTCAGTGGTGCCGCCGGTGGTAGCGAGAAGTCGGGCGTCTCGCGTGACAAGAAGAAGGAAAAATAAGCCTTTTACAAAGACAGCGGATGCAAATTTTTGACATAATTTTGTCATGTTCGTGACTTCGTAGCGCTTCCTATAAATAATTGTCTAAACCTTAACTAAAAGCTCATACTAGTATAGGTTGAATTCTGTAGCGCTGAGATGCCCCTTTTCTGTAGAATGCGACGAAATTGGATGCAGCTGACACGTGGGTTTCCCCATCTTGTCGAAATAAAGAGGCAATATTGATAGATTGCATCTCCATGTACAAAAGTTTCCATGAAGGTAGGATAGTATGCATTTATTTTAGGTAGTCTAGTAGCGAATTGTAAGCAGTTGACGTTTGTGCAATTGGCGTTTTTAAGTTATGATATGTACAGGGAGTGATATACTGCGAACAGCCGCTAATGGATACAATACGTTTTGAACAGTAGCTATGCGGAAACATTTTTTAAAGTGCCTCAAGAGCATCTACTTGGAAAATTTCCCAAGATTCTTCATGGTCGATGAGGCTTGCCTTGGTTCCTGCACTCCTTGAACTGCAGACGCTTTCACCGCTAAAGCTTTTACCGCGTACTCTATGTGGTGGAAAGGCTGACATGCTACCATCGGATGTTCGTCTGCTGCATCTAGCAGTACGCAGCGACTGGCGGCGGGATTTGATAACAGGAGAACATGTGTCTTCTTGTGCTTCATTGGCAGGTCGCCTTCGATCGAACTCGCCATTCATCAACTTTTCAAGGTTTCGACAGGCTAAAATAGGAGCTGTAGTGGGGCCACTGATTGAGCGGCACACGCTTCTTCGTAATGACGATACTCCCATTCGGGACGATCCGCCGGAACTCCAGTCGCTGGTGTCGACGTCCGAGCGATGGTGACCGAAGTCAGCAGCACTCGTGGTGCGTTGTGGTTCTAGTTCTGGTCTGATGGACATTGTTTGATATCTTTTGTGGGTGTATTTAGGCAAGTTTTTTTGTGATTTTGCTGGCAATATGATTTGTGGGAGGAGCGTCGAAGCTCGAAACTAGTGTTTTCTAGCAGCGTTAGCTTTGCCCTGATCACAATCGCAGTTGAAGTTGGTTCCTGGGAAACCAATTACCTATCTCTCGCGGTCTTTTGAAGCCTACGGGGCAATTCTAAATGTGTCAAAACGCTCTCAAGGAAGCTGCAAACGAACACCACGTCATTTCCCATTCTCTATAGTACTTACCGTAGTAGATCTACTACATCGGTACCTGGTAGTAGTGATTTATTTCGTTCGGTACCAGGTACGATAGTACCAGGTGAGGTAGTGTAGTAACATACCAGGTACTGCAGTACTACTAGGGAAAAATCGAGTAAAGAAGACCTCGAAGAATCAACTTAAATCCTTTTCAGTTTTTTTCATGTCAAAATAATGATCTGAACTACCGGTTACAGTACCGTGACACTGGAATAATAGATGGCGAAAAAGAAGCAACAAGTTCATGTCGTGCCACCATCTCCTGCTGGTGACAGTTTTTTATCTACTAGTACTAGTAGACTACGGTACTCGAGTACTACCTGGCAGTCTTGTAGTACTACTAGTAGTCCACCTACCTAGAAGTACAACAGAGCTGCACAATCGAAAGAATGAACCAATACTTTTGGTAGTGCAATCGAATACAATTCTTCATCCTTCACTGGTAGAACAAATTCCAAAAGCACCGTTGAATCCTTCTTTGGAAAGAGGTTTCAATTTATTAGGTCTTTATTCGTGAATTGAAGTTTAGTTCTAACCACCATTTTGCGCATTAAAAGACGAGGAACAAAAGCTTGTTCACGCCCAGATTCCCTGTTGCTTACAATCAAGCACCCACGAGATCTGAACGAAGGACCAATATCTGTAGCCCTGCCTCTGTACGTGAGCGCCAGAAACCTTCAACTTTGGATGAGCGTTCTTTTCTGGTATGTTTGCGTCATAGCGTTTAACAACGGCCCATTTTACGACTTAATTATGTACTCGAGCCCTCGAAAAAAAAAAACTGGTTGGTGGTTGCCCACGAGAGTCGAATAAAGGTACGATCCGACGCAGAATTCTCATTGACACAAGGTAAAACACAAGACTAAAGCTCGAATACTGTTTGCACTGAGTCCTACTATCTTGCTTCTTGATTATCAGTATGAGCGTTGAGCAAGCAGTACATCTTCTTCTTTGTCTGTTGTTGCCATCGGACTTGCTCTCTTGCTTCTTTTCTTGAGTCGTTCCGAGCAGAAGACGAAGAGAGTCAAAGTGCGAAAAGTACCCTCATTTTCGAACTGGCTGTTTGGTCCTAATTTGATGGCCGACGTTCGGGCAAAACATCAATATTCAAAATTTATGTCAGCTTCAGGACATCTTGATGTAGTCATACTTGCACTCTAGGTCGACTAGAAATCATCACCCAAACATTTGCTCTGGAGTGCATGTCTCTGTGGTGGCCTTGGATGACCAACATTTCCTGTAGTGCTCGTTACCAGGTAATAATAATAGTGCGCCATTTTCCGGCCGGCGTAGGAGGAGAGTAGGAGGAGATTACTTACTTCTTGTACTTCGTAACATGACGCAAATATCATGACTAAATCTTTTGAAACCGAGTCCCACGCGTACGTGTTTTAAAAGTGAATGATATTGGTGATAAGCGAGTTTGGATCTCATCAGCAGCCTGTGCCAAAACAAAATTAGCAACGAGACCGAGTCAGCATGCATCATGAGATTCCAAATAATGCTCTGACGGCTACTAGATCAAAGTTATATTAGTTGCGTCCTTCATGCGCAGCAACGTAACACTGCCAGTACAATAATATAGTATCCTTCAGTTATCGAAAGGCACAAGATGGTTTGCTTCAACTCTGCTACAGCATTGCTATCTTTTCTATCGATATCGATCGTTGAATCATTTACAACACCTATCAGTCCTGCTAGTGGCAATAAAAAAATCATCCGAAACCATGATTTCTCGACCACTAGTCTAGAAATGAGCTTGAGTCAAAAGGCTCTCGTAAAGGGCGTCACTATCGCTGCCGGAGCTGCCGTGGCGGGCACCGTCTTGGTCAAGAAAGTCCTCGACAAACCGTCTCGAGCCTACGACGAAGACTCGGTAGCGCGAGAATACGACGCTTGGGCCGATGATGGGATCTTGGAGTATTATTGGGGAGAACACATTCACCTTGGATACTACAACGAGGAGGAAATGGCCAAAGGCTACAAAAAGAAAGATTTTATTCAAGCAAAGTACGATTTTATTGATGAGATGATGAAGTTAGGAGGTATTGACCCCATTGAGGACGCTGACGCCAAAGTGTTGGACGTGGGTTGTGGATTCGGTGGAACATCGAGATATCTAGCCAAGAAATTGGGTCCCAATGCATCTGTAACGGGCATTACCCTGAGTCCTAAACAGGTAGAACGTGGAACCGAACTGGCCGTAGAACAAGGCGTGCCGAATGCCAAATTTCAGGTGACAAATGCATTGGACATGACCTTTCCTGATAATTCCTTTGACATTGTGTGGGCTTGCGAAAGTGGAGAGCATATGCCCGATAAAGAGCTATATATCAATGAAATGATGCGAGTATTAAAGCCCGGAGGTAAATTTGTGATGGCCACTTGGTGCCAGCGTGATGATTCGGAGGTTCCCTTCACAAAGAAAGACCAGCGCGATCTGAACTTTTTGTATGAGGAATGGTACGTGATTTTTCACTTGTTCGAATAGTTATCATAGTATTACCCTTTCATTGATTTTATCTTGCGGGTTTAATGTGTTTCTAATTTATATTTTTCCTCACTATTACTCGCAGGACCCATCCCTACTTTATTTCCATTCGAGACTACGAAAAATTGATAGAAAAGACCGGTGTCATGGAAAATATCAAAACTGACGACTGGTGTGAACCCACCATTGCTTCTTGGCGCCATTCTATTTGGGTGGGAGTATACGACCCTCGTGGATGGATATTCAAACCCAAAAGCTACATGAAGTGCTTTCGCGATGCTTATTGCCTTGAACGGATGCACCGTGCCTTCAAGCGTGGATTAATGGAATATGGTATGTTTGCCGCCAGGAAAAAGCTCGTTCCAGTTGCCGGCGAAGTCAAGGAAGCTGTGGACAATCAAATTGAAGGCTAGAGACAACCAGAGCAGGAAGAAGATAAAAAAATCAATTTTTTAAAATTTATTGCAATATTGCATTTCTACTGATTGATATATTGCAATGAGAACAACATTGCAATATATTTATAGCAATATTTTTGGTTTGCAATAAATACCAATTATTGCAATGGCTGATACAACTGATGAAGATTCTCTGCAGAATTGTATGGAAGCCCCCATAAGGAGTGGCTGGTGTAGGCAAAAGATGGCTGAATGGTCAGATGGTGGCCCTAGTTGTCAAGAAGAATATTGTTTACGATGCAAAAATGCAAGGAGATCAATCACTCTTCTATGATAATTAGTATTATGACGGAAAGAAGTCCTTGATTTTGCTTGCCAACAGATTTAGTTATTGTGGAGTTTTCAATAAATATTGTCAATATTTGACTTCTTTGCAACATATATATTCCAGTAAATGCCAATAGCAATATATTGCAATGAAATATATTTTTACCCACCAGTAGGTCTGGACTAGAGTAGTCAGTGGTCAAGTAAACAAGACTGGTGCACTAGAAAATTCTGGCTGTTATTCAAAAATAACAAAAATGAATTTTGAAGTAAAATACTGTTAATACATTATTAAATAGAGCAAAAATATCTTTTTTATTTCCTATCCACTACCATTTTGGATGTTTTTTACGGTTGATGGACGACAACCCAGCACTGTGCCAGTCTTAAATATGTCTTGTCAAATAACTCTGTTAAATCTCAATGTTCTTTACACCGTACATTTCTAATTTATACTTTCACTCTTCAGTGGCAAAACATCGGCGAAATGACCGTCATTAATTCAATATGGACATTTGATTTTCGTTGACAAGTGAACTAAAGCAACTACGAATAGTTGTTGATTTCATACTTTCATATTTCATACCTTCATACAATACTTCTTCTTCTTTGTTTGCAGACTCTCGAGTACAAGGCAGCAGGACTACGTCCCAGACTAAACAGCAGACCTTTTTTTTGGTCTTCCAAACCAGTCTCGACCACACTTCCACTCTACTGCCATGCCGAAACATACCGTCTTTCGAAGCATTCGAAAGACATTCTCGGCTTCACATGGGAGCTCCAATCAAGTCATCAATGGTAGCAGTAATGCCGATAAGACGATGCCTGTCAAAGGCGATAACAGCCACAAAACAGATCGTCAATTTTGTACGTCACACTCTACGGCGAGTTTAAGCGACGTTGATGCTGATTGGATTGTTCGCAAGACAGAAACCAAAGTTGCCGAGGCTGTTGACAAATCTAGCTTCATCAAAGAAAATTGCACGCTCTACAAGTTGCCCAAGTTCTCTCATGAAGATTTTGAACTGGATGATGAGGTCCTAGCCACTGGTGGCTTTTGCCAGGTTCGAGCCATTAACAAGTTCTTGGTGCCCAGTGATTGCTTGGATCGAAACAGCGTTGAACCTCGCAAGTATGTCATCAAACACCTGGCACCAAAGTTGGTGGACAAACCCAAGCAGTTAGCCATTGGAGCCAATGATCTCGTCATGGAGGGATTTATCATGTCCTCTCTCCATCACGAGAACATCCTTGAAGTCAAGGGCTTTGCATCCAGCGGAGTCAGCGGTTATGCCACAACTGGTCGCATTGATGGCTTCTTCTTGATTTTGCCCAGGTTGGACAAGACCCTCTACAAGCAGTTGCACGAGTGGAGGGCAGCCCTTAAACATCTTCGTCGGAAAGATGAGGCCAAGTTGGCTCGTTCATCTGGAAGCAGTAGTCTATCTTCCATTACAGAAGCCACAGCGTCCGAGTCGGAAGAGACACAGGATATTGCTGGTTGCAGCAATGGTTCAAAGGTTGACACAAAACCTTTCCCATTTTGCGTCGAGCGTATTCAAACCGCTGTCGAGATTGCCAGTGCTATTGGATACTGTCATGAAAAACGCATCTTGTACCGGGATCTGAAACCTGCTAACATCGGATACAGTTTTGGTACGTATATTGTTGATTGAAACCTGTGGGTATGCATCGTTTTATCACTTGCTTGGCTATTCCATTCAACTTGAAGTCACCCCATTGAAAATCGCACTCACCATTTGCACCGTCCTTCAGAGGAAGATCGAATTAAGCTATTTGATTTTGGTCTCGCCGTAGAGCTTCCACCCAGTAACGACCCTGAAGCAACCTTCAAACTCCCTGGAAATACTGGAACAGCGCGATACATGTCGCCCGAAGTTATCAACACTGTACCCTATGGGTTGAAGGCCGACGTTTTCTCTTTCTCCATGCTTCTTTACGAGATTATGGCCCTATCCAAACCCTTTGATAAGCTTACGGGCAAGGAAGTCAAGGAAGAAGTGGCCGTATTGGGACACCGTCCTAGCATCGACAAGTCCTGGCCGCTACCCATTCGACGTCTCTTGCGTCGTGGATTTTCTGAAACACCCGAGCTTCGACCTACCATGGAAGAAGTCGAGGATATTTTGGAAGATTTGGTGGAATCGTTCCACTAATCGCACTATATGTAATAGAACTGGCAAAAATGGCTTTGTTGTGTTGGTTGACCCAATGGAATTAAGCCAGAAACACATTCTCGACAGCTAAAGAAGACAGGGGAGTTATGGATACATTGTACGGTATAGACTGTGTCGTGATATTGTCGGCTGAACCGATGGAACCACGATAGACGGACTAGCTTTTCGGTACATTTTGTTTTGCGAAGAAAGGATGTATTCACTATTATACTATCGCCTCATAATAATCAAAAGCATAACTACATTTTCATTCGAAAACTCTGCTGTGCTCGCAATAGGTTGACTTCGCCAACATTTAATGTACTGACAAGCAATTGAGGTAGAATCGCCAAACAAGTAATCTTTGCAGATTACTCCAACTCCTTTTCAAAGAAATGATATCGATGCAAGGTAAAAACTAGCAAAGAAGTGCAACCGACCACGATAGCCCAGAAGCCAGCCGTACCTGCACTTCCTTGGTTTAGTAAAGGGTCACCTAAGCTTCCATCATCGTTCTCAAAATTCATACCATAATAACCAGTGAAAAATTGCGCCGGAACCACCAAGGTTGTGACAAGTGTAAGAATGTAAAGAATATCATTCATGCGTCGATCCAAATAGGCGTTGTATTCGTCTTTTAATGATACACATTCCGTGGCAAAGGAAGTCAACTCATCAATAGTTCGCAACAAGTGATCTTCGACATCTTCTAAATAGTGCGTAACTTCGGTTCCAATATTGTTGTCGTCGATCAAGTGCCGGATAACTCTGGCGAAAGGACGTAGCTCGTGTTGCAACCATTCCAAATCACGTCTCATGACAATCATTTCCTTCACTTCTTGTCGGCTCAGACGATGCTGTAACTCAAGGAGTTTTATTGACATCCGCTGGAGCTGTGCTTCGTAGATCTTAGATATAGAGCCCAAATTGTCGACAACGGCGTCAATAATTGCGTGCATCAACCAAATTGAAGATCTATGACGTTGAATGGAATGGCGCTTCTTCAGCAGATTCTTGACGCGTTCCAATGACATTTTCTCATGCTCCAGCAATGCTTCAATCATGCTATCACCAATGTCTTCTGACGCGTCCGCAGCGCCGACGCTGCCGCTGCTATCGCTACTACTGAAGTCACCTCCCCAGTCGTGAAATCGGACCCCCGGTTTTGCATTGTCCTGCCTCTCTGCCATGTTGCTCTGCGAGCGTGACGTGACGATAGCTTTGCGTTGTCTGGCGTTGGCTCTTCGGTTGTCCCGAAAGGCGAAAGGACGAATCCGAGTCGGCCTCCATTTGGTAGAACAAGTGACAACAAGGTTGCTGTCGGGCTGTGACGCTACAAAAATACCCAACGTGGCCTCGTTGACTTCAATGGTCAAAGGTTGCACCTGTATAAGAGGTAGAAGATCCGATGCCTCGCTGTACAAATCCAACGATGTTTGCGACCGTCGACTCAATTCAAACATAGGAATAGTAATGAAATAGTGACGTCCCTCATTAATGTTGACATCGTCTTCGCCCTCGGCAATGACAAAGTCAGGAATTTCGCCGCCTGTCGTTGATTCTCGGTGAAAGCTGCGAAAACTGGTAGTGCTATTAGCTCCTACCAGCGGTCTAGGTGGGGGCAATGAGGGCTTGGTGGTGTCTGCAAGACCAGTTGGTGGAGCTTCGTTTGTTGTCGAACCAGCAGTGCAATTATTGTTGGCATGATCCCTATTGGCACCACTCCTGTGGTGTCGACCAGCATCTCGCAACCAGGAGATGGTGCCACAGTCAAAGTCCCCCAAGTCTAACAGAGAGTGCTGGAACGAATTGACTTTTGGTTCCTGTAAATCCAAATCCATAGCATCTTCAATGGAAGTGGGATGGAATCGATACTTGACTGCCAAACGAAGCATGGTGATGCGAAAGTATTCTCTTTGACTATCGATCTGTTGTTGGTGTTGGTATTTGTCAGTGCCTGGTACAAAGGTCCCAGATGGAACATCAATCCACCGCATGCGTGCATGTTTGTGACGAGGGGCCAAGAAGAAATCTTGGGTCCGCTTGAGTTTCACGTTTCCTGCAACTCGTCGACAGCGATAGTACCCAGAAGAATAATCGACGCATTCAAAAACATAACCACTGTCGTCAATATTATCATTCTTTGCTGTTGTTGTTGTTGTGGCTGATGCTGATGCTTGTTGCGCGGAAGAAGTTGGAAGATGTTGTTCATTTTGGGGCTCTTGTTGGGTGCCGTCCGGATGAAGCAGTTGTTGCAACCACAAATATCTTATGACGCGACAAAATTGAGGAAAAGTAATACCCAAAGCATGAGAAGTAGATTGAGAACGAAATACTGCAGCAGCAGGAGGAGGAAAATTGCGATGCTCGGCTGTCTTTTCATCTTCACCATCTTGATCCTGTTCTTGCGCATCATAATCTCGATTTTCTTCCTCTCCTTCGAGACCTTCGTCGGCTACGACAAGTCGAAACAGTTCGTCGAGAGCTTGAATATCTTGAAGTGGTAGCACAGAGCCTAATTCGCCTGAATCCTCCTCCTCATCATCATCGTCATCATCATCTTCGCCGCCCTTGACCTTCATGTTTCGTTTTTGTAGAATTGTATTTCGGGATGGTCCGGACGAAGAAGGAGAATTCGCAGACTGAGCGGTTGCACATAAGGCATTCACTAATTCATTTTTGGTAATGTATCCATCTCGATTTTCATCTACCGAACGAAACAACAACCACAACCGAAAGGGCGATGCATCAAATTGAGCTGCCAGTGCTTCTGCATCACGTGCCAACAATTCGCGAGATGGAAATTCAAGATGAGTTGCAATGTCACCTAACAATCTGGTACCACTTGTACTTGAAACAGAAGAATGTGTTGGTGTTGTATTTAGAGGCCTATGGTGATCTTGCTGCGGCTCGCTGTTGCTGTCTTGCTGCTGCTGCTGCTGCTGCTGCTGCTGCTGCTGCTGCTGCTGCTGCTGCTGCTTTTGATCTCCCGATTCGAACGTCATGTTTTCAACCTGCAACTAGTTAAAAGCAAGCTTCAAGCTCGCTTGTGATTTTAGTGCATAGGACAGTGATTTTGCCATGTTGGGATGTTCCTCTTGTAGATCTTAGTAGTAATTCTACGTACTAATAGTAGTCTCTTTTATGGTCCATTATTATTATCGTAGTACCAGCTACAGTAGCTACTTCTTATTAGTACACGAGTAGTACCTGATAGTCCTCATCGTCTACTAAAGTACAGTACTAGCTAGCTACAGTAGTTTGAGTAGTCTAGCTACTACTCCCTAGCTAGTAGGCTACAGAACTTGAATAATTGATACACTCTCTCAGGACAGGTCGTTTCAATGGAAAAAAGAACAGTAGATCGCATACTTGCTCCACAGGAGATGTTTGCTTTCAGGGATAGCGATACCCGACTCAATTCGCTTAGTTTTAATTAGTACACTAAAAGCACTCCTGCTGGCTGGTAGTGCTACTAGTAGCTACTGGCTACTAGTACTCGCTTGTCTACTGCCACTCGTACTACTAGTAATCATAGAGTAGGTAGTACTACTCGAGTAGTAGCTAGTCTACTAGTACTAGTAGCTACTATCCCCAGCAGGTAGTAACGAGTACTCTACGGGTAGTAGTACTAGAGGAGCGAGTGCCGAAATCGTACTGGTACATTATTAATTTAGGACAAGCAATCATAGGATGATTGGTACAATCCTGACCACTTTTAGAGAGCTCTTAAATCACTGATCATGATGAGACTTGGATAGATGAAAGATCCAGTGAAGCAAGTCCTGTTTATTTTTTTGACTTCAACTTCATTCGCTTGCCAAAAGAAGTGCATCGCATTATTTTGGATTTTCACAAAAACCATTATTTTTTGCAAACTACTGCTCGTACTGTATTTCAGGAGCACTCGCAGGCTTAACAACGTACTACATAGATAGACCAACAATACAATAATTTAACTATGAATCCTAACTTCGAGAAACGGGATGTTGCTAATGAACGCCATCCCACGTATACCATCATCGTACCAGGCGCTAACAATGAACACGAACGGTCCCGTCCAGCCCAAGAACCGCCTGAAACTGGAGGTGCCGCTATTACGAGAAGATTGGAAGAGCAAGAAGGAGCTGGTGTTGAATCTTCTTCCTTTCCGGTTGAGAAGAAATTAAGTCGGGATCCATCGCTCTCCGAAGGAAAGTTGAGCGAGGAACAAGCGGCGGTTAAGCCTCGGTCCTTTCCGGACAAAGTTCCATTCAAGAACGAATCTTCGGTCCCCGAAGAAAAGCTGGACCAAGAAGTAACTTCCGATCGTACCAAGGTTCCCTTGAAGAAGCTCAGTCGAGATCCGTCAGCCTTGAAGGAGACATTGAAGGCAAGTAGAGATCCGTCTGTGGCTGTTCCTGTCCGACCAAGCCCGAGCACCACTGACAAGGTTACCACAAAGGGTCCAGACTTGACGGACAACGCTGACCGAAACAATGGCAGCACCAAACCTTCTACTACTGTACCACCCATTGGTCGTTCCGCCATGGCGACCAATCGTGACTCTACTTTAATGAAAAGTCGAGCAACGGTGATTTCCTTTCGAACCATTGCCGAGGATAAGTCAGTCGATGGCTCCTTTTTCACCTTGCAAAACCGTACCTTACAAGTAGACGATTCTGATCGTGAGGTACCTGAATTTAGTCTGATTCGACAGGCATCCAAATTCAGTACAGTGCCCCTGGCAAGCGACAACGACGAGTTCTTTCAAGGTGAAAAAGGTTATCGAGACATTCTTCAAACTGCCGATGCCAAGATGCAAGTCTTACAAGAAAAATCTAAAGTCCGGCAGGCCCGAAGTGAAGTAACGATGCTCGGTGCATTATGGCGCTGGTGTTTAAAGGTGTTTCTTCTATGGACCAACGACCATATCAATCGGCTCAAGTTCACTCGTGGATTGCAAGAATGGTTGCCCTTTCAAACCGTGTATGAAACTATTCTGCTTGCCGGTGTGATTCGCAATTGGGATACAAAAGGTAACAGTCAGGAATTAAAACTGGCCCTACGCAATCGCAACGTTAGTCGAACCATACTTCAAAACATGAGGAGTGGAAGATATGATCGTCTTTGGCATTGGAATACACAGGTAACTTGGAATCGATGGTTCGATTTATTGAGCCAGTTTCCTTTCTTGGGCGGGCTTTCCTTTGCCGCTACAGAAAATTTTCCATCTACCAAGAACTTTGCTATCCGAGCCATTGTCAGGACGCTAGGTGCAGAAGGCTATTGGATTACGAGACTCCTTACAGGCAATCTTCAGGGATTAGTTGTCCATGCAGGCGTGGAAACGCCAGCACAAAACTTGGCGGCCGAGTCCAACGATTTTGAACAACTAAATCGGGATCAACATGGCAGTTATTTTGGACGACAAAAGACAAATGCTTTCCGTCTGGAACATCGATTGACAACCGACGAAAGTATTGTAAGAACGTTTATGAGCAGACCTGCATCTACCATGGTGAACAATGGCGTGGAGCATGTCTTGAGATGCGTCGCAAAGCATTGGCACAACATGCTATTTCAAGAGAACGGAAACTTTGCGCACCAGCGCATGGAACAGTTAGATCCTTTTACAATCTTACGATTTCACATGCCCATTGTGTTAGTAACATTGGCAAATCTCCGCGGTCGAAATGTTTTCGACAGCACGACTTTAGGCCCGTTTATCCGCCAGCTTGAAGAATTCGACCCATCCAAAGCTCGAGCGGATGATAATCACGAAGACTTCCACGAAGAATCTGGTGTGTCAGCAGAGCAGCAATCGATTCGTGCCGCCTGTGAGATGGCACGTGAGTTGGTCAATCGACTCCAGCATGACATTGTGTATTCAGTGTGCGCTGGAGTTCCGTCTAGGCTGACTCCCCTGCGCAGCTGGTTGTCGGGCATCGAAGGCGCTCTGGCCGAGATCGAAGTCGAGGCCGTGGAAGTCCTTAAGTTAGTGAAACGCGTTGAAAACGGTGTTGCCTTGGGGCATCATATTTTGGGGCTAACAGATTGGCATCTTGCCAGTGACGCAGCTTTGCAGAAGGAAATCATGCGCTATATAAAAAATCCCGGCAAAGAGTCCAACATTGCGCCATCCTCTTGTATCTATCGAGCCATGGAACACTTAGCTCCAAAAGATCGCCGCACCCTTCAAGAACTGATCCAACGGAAGCATCAGAGCTGTTCTCCCTGCAAAATGCTGTTAGGCAGGACCTTAACCTTGGTCAAGCGCGAGCTTTGGCGTAAAAAGTTGGATGATCGTATCCGTGAATTCTCCCGTGGCGGGCCCGTCGCTTCAAACAGTCTGGTGAAGCACAGGTGGTACTGGGTGGGCCACACTGATGCTGTCAGTCAAGAAAAAACATGGAGGGTCTGTATCTTTTCTCAGCGTAGTCGGGCTACCAAACGTCTGCGCTTTATCGATGCTGACATTAATATGCCAGTCACTTTTGACCACGGTAAAACAGAAATTCTTATGTATATCCCCATTGCTGAAGCAATCTCTCGAGCGCAGAAAGTGTTCATGACAATTGAATTGGACCACGGCAAAAAATTCTCTTACAATGCTTTCATGGAGTTTGGGGGTGCGCCAATGGAGTCTTCCTTACGAGCCAGACTTCGTCGGTTGGCAACTATTGCTCAGCTTCAGTGCTCCGAGTTGGACAAGGCTCGTCTAAACACCTTGACAGAGACTAAAAAGTCAACCAAGGCACATGCCCATTGCAAGCCACAGAACGTGATTGTTGTGGGAGGAGGACCAACGGGATTGCTGATGGCAATCCATTGTGCGCAGAATGTCCTGCTGAGCGGCGGAGAAGTACGAATTTACGAAGATCGTGATGCGTTTGCCAAAGAGGCGGCAACTTACGAGCGGGCCCAAATTGTCCGTCTCGATTCTCGACAGGTGGCCATGCTCCGTTATCACCTGGGAACCAGTTATGAGGACATTTTCGTCCCTGCCAGCGGCGAAACAGATCCTCACCTCGGAAATTCAATGTAAGCCAGCTCACCATGCTCGTGAGGACCACTTATATCCAGGCGTTGCTAACCAATGTATCTTTCTTCCCTTGAATTTCAGACCCTCCCAGGGATTTGTGGAAGTCACCATCAAAAGGTTAGAATACATGCTCCAGGAAGAAATATTGCGGCTAAATTCAAAAGGTCTGGTTCATTTCTTCGCTCAAAGCCATATCAACGTGGACAGTGCAAACGGTATCGTGACAAAGGCAGGGAAATCTTTGAAGGAGAATGACAATGTCTTCATCGAGGGGCGCGAGGGCATTTGGAGAGTGAAGGAGTTTCTTTTTGAAGAACAACTTCGAAAAGAAGACATGGTTGTCGGAATGGAATATGATATCTGTCCCCGTGGTGATGATAAAGTTTACAAGTTCAAGCTTGATACTATGGATATCGATTTGGATCATTTCCATTTTGCAGCGCAAGAAAGAAAGATTCATGATATTTCTGGAAGGTTTGATAGACTTCCGCCAATTTATCTCAGCGGAAAAGGAAGAACAGACCCTAGTAGTGTCGTATTCGAGAGTATCGCTGGCTTTCAATCGGTACTAAAGGCCATGTCCTATGACGATGTTGTGAAGAAGCAGTTTCGCCTCAACATTGCGGACTCTCACATTATCGTGGCCGCTGGGTAAGTGTTGAAACATCAAGCTGGCTGCTTCTTTATTGCGAACAAATACTGACGAAATTCCTTGCTCGTTTTTGGCAGCAAACCAAAAGATAAAAACGTAACGATTAGAGAGCTGGTGGCAGGAAAGAAGTACGACTTGATTTCTCGTGAAGATGGCACGACCAGACGTTTTCTGCTGGATCAAGTGAGCAAAAATTTAGACTTCTATGCCTTTACTTCGCAGGAGAGCGGGGTTGCTGATGTGTACGGCACATTTGAAGAGCTTCCCGCTATCTATCCAGCTGGTAGCACCCACTTTCAAGTGACAACGGCGGAGCCATATGCTGTTTGTTGTATTGAAGGATTGAAAGTTTCTATGGGTATGCACAGCTTTGGCCAGCAGCGGTGGGGATCTGGTCTCTTGGATGACATCCGCAGCGTTAATGACCAAAACACTCGCATTGTCGGCGACTTTACAAAGAGTGTTGCGTTAATTCCTTGCGTAGATCGGATGATTAAAAAGCTTAACCAAGATAAAATTTGGAGAACCCATTTTGACCAACTCCCGGACGGGTATGAGTGCGGAGAAAATGTTGTGTCCAACATCGCCGAGAGCCTTCTTCAAGAAATAGCAGCAATGAAGTCTCGCGGCTTCCGTCGTGTGCGCCTCCAAACGCGGTTCTTTGAGCTTGGAATGAACTACTATTTGGTAAGATACATGTTGACGGTTGTTACTGGACAATACTTGGTCGGCTTTGCCTCACTTTTTTACTGTCTTCTGTTTTTCAAGGGAATGGAGCTTGCGAGAGAATTCGACAAGATGAAAAATGATTCCGTGAAGCGGCTGGTTAAGGATGCCCGGAAGCACGCGCTTGCAGACACAAAGAGGGCTGTCCGACATCTTCGAGGAGCCCTGATGAGTTCCATCGACCGTCTATGGTACGAAGCTACGCTAGAAGTTATCGCCGAGGGTGATGTGTACAATCCTGGTGAGTTATTTTGGTCGATTTTTTCCCTGCTTCCTGGAAAACACCATTGCTGACTCTGCCAACTTCTCTCTGTGCAAGGCGGCCGCGCCAGTATACCCCAGCTGAAAACCATTGACTCTCCTTTGGAGGACTCTCTTGGGAACCTTGGCTATGGCGAAGCCTTTGTGTTCGCGCGCAGACCTTGGGTCGTAACAGGAACAAGCGGTCATTTGACAATGGCAAGGTTGGAGAGCGCAGACAGGGAATTTTCGTTCCCTAGTGATACGCCAGTGACTGAACTGAAACGAAGATCAAAGTCAACACTAAGAAAGCTAACGAAAAACGATCGTTTTGAGCCTTTGGCGTCTTTTGAAATTCTCTTCAAGACTCGCGTCTATTCAGTTGTCCGTAACACAGCTGGAAACGTCGTCAAGCTACCGAATGAAGTCCGGGTGCACCGCATCAGTGACTTGAGTCGAGGACCTGATGGCTACTCGGAATCCAAGGTTTCTTTAGCATCATTTCCTGTTGCTCACATTGTCGCGAATCGAACACTTAAGTTGAATGTAAAAACAGCCAAAGATCAAGATGGGTACATGATGGCCTTTGTTGGGGATGGACAAGCTTCCCCTCATTTCATGCGCTACAGTGGCTTGACGGGTGCATGCATTAACTGTATGTCGTTCAACAACATGGTAGCCCAAGCTGTCGCCGGAATCGGCTTCAAGTCTCAAGTACAACGCTACGCACTTGAAACAAATTGGTCGAACGGAGAAGTGGTCCAGCGCGGCACTGGAGCCAACTATGGCGAAGATGGGTTCTTGCGGCCTGGATTCACCCACACAGCATTGGTTGACTACCTTTTTGAGAAAGCCCAGGAGTATGAAGAGACTGAAACAGAGTTGTCCATTCTTTCGCGTGACTGGAAGAATAAGATAGCAGCAGCCCTGGTGCCAAGAGGATTGGAGAACGATATCTTGTTCTTGTCGTCAATGATAGCGGAGTTGCGCAGTACGCTGAAACAAAAATATGAGGATCAACTACGAGTCGAGTACGCGGTTGACGTGTTGACGCCGGATAAAATGGACACCATTAATCGCGATATTGACCACTATGTTGATATCCTGGGCGGAGGAACTCTCACAGTAGGAAACTTTTCTTCAAAAACCAGCAAGTACATCAAGTGTGTAGTTGACGCGCTTGCGGCAGCAATCAATTATTCGGCAGAGCTTCGTCAGGACAACAAGAGGATCTCTTCGGAAATGTTTACCCAGCCTAATCCGGTCGATTCTATCGTAGACGATTTTGCTGTCGAGGCCCAAAATTTTGCAAATTCACTGACACAAAGTGTGGCCTTTGCTGTCATCGCTATTTCGCTGCAGAGATGGGATCAAGCAGTAAGCAACATTGCGTCATTATTGTTTGGTATTCTTAGTATTGGCTTTGCATTTGGTACAATTACGAATGTCTCCCGATACAAGAATAGAAATGAAGAGGTTAGGCGAGCCTTCTTCAATACTAAGCTGTCCAAAGTTGAAAAGGCCGTCTTTTCGCTGATGAGTCGAGACAAAAGAGAGATGATGGGCTTCTCTGACAACCCATTCGCCAGCGAGATTGATGCTGCAGTCCAGCACTTTGTTGAGAAAGCTTCCTATTACGGAGTGTCGGACAGTGCGCTCAAGGGTTTCAGCCATTCGTACGCCGAATTGAAACAATCTATCAATGATGATGGCGCAGCCGCGAAATTCGAACGCAAGATTGTCGAAGAATTCATTCCGGTTACATTCCATTTTAACTCTTACCTGCAGGAAGCTCTCGTGGGCATCTATAAATCTTGCCACGAAATCCGTGTAGGAAGAAGTTCAGGTAATCAAGAGTCAGCGGGCAACGCGGACAGGATTTTGAAGATGTTGTCAGATTTCAAACCGCAGCTTGAGGCGAGCTTGGAATCTGAGGCAATCAACTTCGGATTTTTTAAGCGTCGAAAAATGTCGCAATGGGCCGTGGTTGTCACAATCAGATACTTTCTTTCCTGCCTCTACCCCTACTTTCCATCAATTGGTCGCAGAACAAAGATTATTCTGAACTCAATGAAAGCAATCAATCCTACCTCAGGTCATGACCATTTATTTCGCAGAGCGCAAATCGAAGTACGGACTCTATATTATGCCACTACTGAGAGCGAAGTTGCGAGCGCCGTTCTCTTGAGCGGCTTTCTGGTCTTTCTGACTAGTATTGTTTTTACCGTTTTCCGCATTATATCCTTTGCCTTCACAAACGACCCATCATGGGTTGCGGACCTTGTGAACGCCACCGGTTGGGCTGTTGTCCTGTCTTCATTCGGTGCCATCTTGGCACTATTGCATTTCTTTCGCAAGACCAAGCACTTGATCCGTCTCTTCGGACTCTTGGAAGCCAAGTACAACGCTGCCGAGATCGACCGTATCCGATGGGTGACGTTCAATCAGATCATTTTAACTCTGATTCGTATTGCTACCAATATCACTGCAGTGGCTGCTTTGCCCTGTTTCTTGGTAACTCGAATGTTTCTCACCGGAGAGGGGGAAGATCCAGCGGCATGGCCAGTGTACCTAGCTCTACTATCCGCTCTGTTAGCCATTTGTTCCGTTGCTATTTTTTTCTTCGTCGAGTTCTGGGTGCGCTATCAGTTGGATCCTGCCTTGGGGCGCAAAATCTTTGAGCTGTTTCAGTCCAAAATCGAACCCATCAAACAGTCTTTGGGTCCTCGCTCTACCGAAACGGATATTGACACCAAACAGAATCTTGAACGCGAGACATGGGAGTATACAGCTCGTGAATTTCTTCACGAATATAGGTTTGACACAGTGTTTGCTGCCGATCGGTTTGGATCCATTTTGCAGTACTTGCAGAGTCAATATTTGGACAGCAAAAGCGGCTCCACATGAAACGCGAGGAGAAGACAGAAGACAAAAAGATCACCCTGTGATCAAATATATAATAGTAGGTAATAATTCATTCTTCATTTCGTGTTAGTCAAATTCTTATTTTCGCAATCAGCATTTTAACAACAATTTGTTAAACTCTGATTCAAAGTTTGGACCGTCCAAATTGTTGGCTCTGTATCAGCTCCACAGCTTTGATCCACTTGAGTACAGTTCTTGCGAGCCATAATGAATGAGCCGCATCGTCTTCATATGTAGCCACGGGGCAAGGCAAGGCAACAGTGATTGTATAAGGATCTTGTGAGTGGCTTTGGACAGCAATTTGAGAACAGGGAAGAGTATCCCCTCCGTTCGGTACCAAGACTAATTTGGGCACCCTTACGCTCAAGACACCCCCTCCGCTTCGAGGATTCAAAGAAACAACACCTTTAATACAACTCATTTTAGAGCCTTGATAATTTACATGCAGGCTGTCGGAGCACAAATCAATGATAAAGACGCTTGCATCTGGGTGAAAATTGTGAATAATGTCAAGACTAATAGTAGTAGTATTCCCTTGTTGATCACTATCACTGTCGCAAATTTGTTCTGCTACCATCAAACCACTGTTCCTTACTTCCCTTTTGAGTAGACTGGAAATGTTCTTCATCGTACCATCATTGGAGGGTCCCAGAAAGAGTACGAACGGAATGGAATGCTTTCCTTGTCCGTACTCGTTTCGATTGGATTCCTCCAATGTCCACATGGAGAGAGGATGTCTTCGAATGGCATTCGTAAAGGATGGACGAATACGTCGGAAAAAGACAGCTGATAGTAAAGATGATATGCGTTCATTTTGAACTGTAGGCTGCGCAAAGACGGCAGGTAGGTCGTCTTCGTTTTGATTGGGCATTGTGTAGAAAGTGGGGTTTGAGTTTTGAGTTGGTGATGAAAGATGAAAACAGAAAACTGTGCGATGCTTCTCGTATTCAATGTGTTGCATTTTGGAGTTTTGGTTGAAACATGTTATTCAATGCCCGGGTGAATTTATATGAAGCCAAACTCTGAATCGCAACATACGTAGTATTCAGAAGCAATAAAAAGAACGCACACCGACTCAATAAAGAAACAATTACTAATGACAAAAAAAAAAGATCGCACATTACTTTATTCGATAGTACTGGTAGAGCACGGAAAGAAGCAAAGCAAAGCAAAACAAACAATCAACATGACTATTGAGTTGCATCCCGTAACTCTCACTGCAGCCGCATTTGCGCTCTTTGGAGATGTTATTGAAACACAGGGCTCCAATTTCAATACTATTAATTTTGGTAGAACAGAACGGCATCATGATTTGGCCAAAATTGATACACTCGAGCAAGACGGACATACCGGTATAAGTATCTTTCGGAGTCAACCACTGGAAGGTGGATTTCCCTGTGTGGTCAAAGTTATGGAACGACATCCACTGTCCAGTCAAGCATTTATTAGTATGCAACGCAAACCCTTTCTCGTGCTTGTGGCACCGCCAACCGACACCAATAAACCTGATGTGACAAAACTGCAACTCTTCCAAGTTGGTGCTAATCAGGGTATCAATTTTCACCGGGGTGTTTGGCATCACTATTCCTTTGCTTTGGGTAACGAGAGCACTGATTTCCTTTGCGTGGATCGCTGTGGAGGAAATGGAACTAATTGTGATGAATATTATTTCAAGTCGGACAACAATCGGGGTCCTGCTGGTAAGCAACGGGGAAGAACTGGTCAACCGCTAGGGGACGACAGTGCCACAGATGAAGAGATCATTATTCATGAAACCTAGTAGCTACCATTCTTAAAAATTGCGAATGCCATTACAACTAGTATTGTGTTTCACATCTACTTTCCAAAAGACGTTTCCGTGGTACAAGATGCCTATTACTCGTCACTATCGTCGGTGCTACTTTCATCATCGTTGGCGCCCTTCTTTTGTTTGAGCTTGACTTCCAGCCAATCCCACGCCTCCAGCACCTTGGTATTGAATTCTTCACATTCTTCAGGTCTGTAGTATCCACTTCGCTTAGCGTAATCGTATCCCTTGTCTCTCCAAAACAGTTGCAGTGGATTCATTTGGTTGTACATGTCGACAAGTTGATCAACCTCGGGACCAATGTAACAGTCGTAGTCTTGTCCCGTCGGGTCAACCTCTTTTTGTTTGTCCATATCGGTCATGCAGTCCCACCAAGTTTCAATCAAAGTCGCCAGATCGTTGATGTGCTGCTTTTTCTTGGCACTGATCTGACCGCCCTTGAACCAATCCAAGATATCACCAACGTTGTATTCAATTTCAGCAGTCAGTTCCTTGGCAGCTTCGGGGTTCCGCTTCCACTCCAAACCTTCGTCTTCGGTCGACTTGAAGGCATCGGCATCATGCGTCTCGGCAAACTTGACAGCTTCCTTCAACTTTTTGAGACTCTTCTTGTGACTACTGCTCACTTCTTCAAGGTCGCATTCGTAACCTTCCGTGCCCCACCAAGCAAGAGCATCCAATATTTCTTCATTGACTTCCATATTGTCGGGGTCGGCGTCTTCTATAGGATGGAATATAGTCATGACAGCTTCCACTTTAGCCAACTTGCCAGGTTGTTTGGCCTTTTTCTTTTTCTTCGTGTCTCTGTTCCATTCAAAGAGTTCGACGAGCAACTCCGAAGCCCGTGATGCACGCATCGCGTCGACAGGTTTGGTGTAACGTCCCCAAAATTTTGCCAATCGCTTTGCCTTTTCGTACCTTTCGTCGTATTCCTGCTGCAATTTCTCCGATTCCTCCAGGTCCAGGAGATGTCCCGTTTTACGGTAAAAAGCCATGGCATCTTCTACAGCTACGCAGGTCTTGACGGCATCCACTTTGGATTGTTCTGCCAGTGGTGGCACTCGTCCAGCTTGATTGGTAGCCATATGCCACAAACCAACTGCTTGCTCGCAGGACATGGCTTTCCAAACATCGTGCTTCATTTCTTCTAAGGCATCATCTGCGTTGTAGTTTTCACCATTTTCCTCTTCGTACCAGTATATGGCTTTGGCAATTTCCTTTCGAATTCTGTTGGCCTCTTTCGGTGTCAAGGGATCCTCGAGTTTCATCTTTTGCCACTGCACAAATGCATCTCTCAATTTTGTCAGCTTCATGCGTTCTTCTTCATTCTTGATGTGCCCGAAGGAATCGACTGGTTCATCGTGCTTGTGCCACATCGTCAAAGTATCTTCCAGAATCTTGATATTGTTCCTGTTTCGCATAAACTCGACAACGTCGTTAGGGATTTCTTCGTCGGATCCGTATTCTGGCATTTTTCGGCCCGACACGCCCTGCGCTAATTTATCAAACATTAAACGATCTTCGTAGCTCATTTTCTCAATTTTTTTCTTGCGATTCTTCGACCACCACATCAGGGTTTCTTCCAAATCTCTCCCGGTATCCTTTGTGGGTTTTGCCAACTCCTTATCGCGCCATGCTAGGAAGGCTTTCTCGGTTTTCTTTGCCATTTTCTTTTCGTCGCCTTCAAACGCGTGGTAGTCAATCTCCTTCTTGCAATTTGTCTTCCAAAACTCCAAATATTCCTCTGCTTTGGATTGTTTCACGATTTCAAAAAAATCAATTACTTTCTGTTTCTTTTCCGTATTGTTTTCTAATTCTCTGAGTTTTTTGCGGTGAGCCGTATAGTGCTCAATGCACCATCCCATGGCTTCTTGCAATGCCTTGGCCTTATCTTTGAGGGGGATACTGGCATCTCCCCACCCATCCAAGACTTGCTTGATTTGAAGCGTCCGCTTTCCGTCTTCATCTGGTCCACCCGGATGACCTTGGCCCCACCAAGTCAAAATCTCTTGCATTTCCTGGGCCGATTTCATGCCCACAGCAGGATCCTCTTCAACATCCTCGTCGGGATGAAACGCCTTGGCCCACCAGGCGATGGTGTCCGTCATTTGCTTGTTGCGGGCTTCCGCCAGGCCTCCTCCAAAGTCCATGGTTTGCTGTGAGGGACACTTTACGGTAGATTAAGCAAAGCCAAGACAAAGGTACGATCTATGATTGTGATTGGAGGCTTTGACCTACCAGTACTCGATCGATATTTTCACAGAGAGAGTACTACAACACACCTACTAGCTAGCTGCTCTACAACACCCAGTTATAAAATGCACGGGTCATAATGACTTCAAATAGGGTTTGTGATCTGCTGCCCTTCAAAATTGTCAAAAATAATTAAAAAATACAGTAGACTACACGCATCACCACAGACTGTTTTACTCTAGAATTACTAATGTTTGGCTATGTGCCCTACCTAGCTCATTTTACAAATCGCAACCGCTAGCTAGTAGTAGAAAGTTCAAAGTTTGTATAGTATCATCTCTTTTCCACTTTGGCTAGAAGCTTATTGGGTACTGCAAACGTTCGGCCTTCAAGTCAGGCTGTAATTACTTCAAAATAATACAATTTATTTATAAATGGATGGCAAGCCCATCATAGCATTCGCCGCGGCCATGGCTTCTTGCATTTTCCGTTCCGTTTCTTCCTGCTTCTCCATCTGATCTTCTGCACGCATGCGCCGAATCTCCATCTTGTTGTAGTATAATGCACTCTTTTCCTCGCCTGTTGGTTTGCAAGGAATGTTGTGAACGCGTGGATCATCTTCACAAAAACTCACAGTCCTACGCATGCCTCGTTCAGGCTGAGCTTCTTTTGATGACAACTTATTCTTAGTACTGTTGTTGGAATCATCAACAGAGTGGCTGCGACCGACGGTGCCGCACTGTTTACGTCTTTTTTCCGTGCTGGTACGTTTATTGGATTTCTTTTCACAGTCATCGTCGCTGGTCATGTCTTCATAGGTTTCATCACTTTCGCTCGCTTTTTTTTGTTTTGCTGTGGATTTTGCCAATTTATCTTTTGAAGATTTTGACTTTAATTTGCTTTTTGACTTTTTATCTTCAGTGTCCGATTCCGACTCGGATTCTTCGCCGCTGCTACTACCTTCCTCACCACTGCTACTGCCACTAGAACTAGACCCAGAGCTAGATTCTCCACTGCTGCTCTCTTCGTCACTAGAAGATTTTTCTTCTTCTTCACTACTTGATCCATCATCGTCGTCTGCTGCAGTAGTCTTCTCTATTGGCGTCCAAGCCCAAGCTCCTTCCGGCGTTTTTATTTGTTTGATTTCTTCAAGATTTGCCTCACCTAAATCTTGCTTCAGTCCAGTCAGAAGCTTGATAACACATTTGGTCAAACCCTGATGTTCCAAAAACTTCAGAATAGCCGCTGATTGATGCAGTAAAAGTTTTTGGTCGCGTTTGGAGCGTTCGGAAAAGGAAGGTGGACGCGCTTTGGGGTTTGCGATGGCAGGGATTGGCTTGGTCATGAAACTGAATTTCTACTTCAGATAGTTTAATGCTCCAACTATTGGTTTTTCTATGAGCCATGAAGAGTTTAGGCGTGGTTAGATTTGTTGCCGGTAAAAGACTTGCAAAAACTTGATCATGTACTGTTATTCCATTTATCATAAGGAGGAGCCTGCTCAAAAAATAAAAATAATAAAATTGGACTACCAAGGAAATGAAACAGTGACCGGAGTAGGTGAGCGACTTAAACCAAGAGAGCACGACTGAATATCACTGCATGCCGACAAGAAAAAAAAATGCTAAGCGGTGTGTCGAGTCCACGGCAGGATAGCTTCAGCTGGGCGTGCGGTGCACTAATAATGATGGAATCATTGCGCCATTGCCAATTAGTTTTATCGCTAACTAGCTAGACTAGTGTAGGGTAGCTTCAGCTGGGCGTGCGGTGCACTAATAACTAGTTTTATTGCTAACTAGACTACTAGTGTAGGCGAGGGGTTCATCAAGGAGTACAAAAACATCATCTTTTTCGACAACTCAAACAACGCAGTTTACCGCAACCGCTACATTGTCGTCTCTGCTTTGAACTTGAAAGAAAAAATATATCATGACTGTTCTTGCTAAGTTAGAGTTTAGAGATATCCATACACAATTTGCATATTACAACGCTTACTCATGGTGCACATCTTTATTCCAAGATCTTTGCTGTTTCTTTCAAAAGTGACGAAATCCACGAACTGAACATAGTTTTAGAAACTATTTTAGGAAACCAGGTGATCCATGTATTTGTTTCCCATCGTACAAACGAAACGCCATTGCCTCGATCGGTAATTTCAACGCTGGCTCCGTCATGATTGAAGGGGATGTCCACCCTCGACCAGTCGCCAAATGGTTGTACGTAATACGCCTCAGATGCATCGTATGTAAATTTGTTGGGAGGTTCAAAGGACGTAATTTTGTCGATACCAATGGTGCCAAGAACGGACAGTTGACGACGGGCCCCAACACCGTTCTTTGTCTCATCGCCTTCTGTAAGAAGTATTGATTCCTGAACCGTAGTAAAGCGTTCTGCATATCCCTCATGGTCCGTCAATATATCAAAGATCTCTTGAGGTGATGCGTCAATTTCCATTTCCACAATAATTTGGACAGTATCACCCTCCTTGGAACCAAAATCGAGTTCCACTCCACCTGCCGGAAGGACCAGTGTCGTCAACAACACTACTAAAGAAGTGAAGCGCAAAAGGTTGCGATGATTCATGATTCCTGTTTGCAGTGTTTAAGATGTAATATATGTGTTCCTTGGTTGTGCTGTAATGTCTGTTTACAGAATTCTTTGTATTCTTTTCATGCACCATCGCCCGGGCAAGAAAAACGAAAATAATCGCTGAAATTCGTTGATTTTTCTACAAAAAGCGATAGTCTGGTCGATTTAGAGTAAATTCTGTAATAACGCTTCCGGTTTTCTTAAACCCGAGGTTCCTGCAATTGAAACTTCACACCAAGGCTGATAGGCAGTAGCCAAAAACGGCACTGTGATGCAACTATCAATCCGATGGCCTCTCACATGTTAACTCAACCTCCTGCTTCCATTATTCTGACAATTTGCCGGGGATCCAAAATTTTTGGGATTAATGAGCAATTTTGTTTTCGTTTCTGTTGCCTTGGTATGCATCCACTATTACAACTGCTCATGCGATGAAATATTGCTGCAGAAACCTAAGTGACTCTCCATCGTGGCTAATATCAGGAAGCGCTAGATGAAAAAAGTCGTGAATTCCATGTATTGTCTGTGCTGTATCAATGATTGTATTATAGCTAGCGTCGACAACATAGAGTTTCGCGCTCCAAGGGGATTCCCCGGCATAACAAAGTTCTCACTTAAGAACGATGACCGGGGTGCCATTGAAGATTCTGAGATCAATATTGTTCCGCGTGGCCTATTAGGGTCAATACTTGATGTTATCCAACCAAGAGTCAGTCACTTCCGGGGTAAATCACACTCCAGGCAGCCGCGTGCTCCTTAATCACAGAAAACCAATTCCTTTTCACCCCATCCTAAGGCTGCTTTGTGCTCTTCGTAGCATTTTCGAATGCCAGCTAGAATCTTTTCGTGCAGTTCATCAATTTCCTCTTGGGTAGGTTCGCCGTTCTTGGCTTTTTCGACAACGATCGGATCGCCGTACACCATTGTAATTTGGCATCTCCTTGGAATGGGAAGGTAAAATCGACCCCAAAACAAAAATATGCTTGCCTGGCATTTGCGACTAAGGCGTTCCATGTAACCATAAGGATCCCACCAAGAGCTAAAGCAAGATGTGTTTCCAAACGAATATGCTGGTAAAATGTTGGTGCCATATCGAAGACAATGTCGTGCCAGTCCTTTTCGATTTTTCAATGCTACAAATTCGTGGTGGCTGTCTTGACGAAAGATGCCAGCAATACCGTCGGGACTGATGCAAGTGGATTAAGTAGGTAAAGCAGAGAGAGGTGAGGACTCCTTCTATCAGTCGACAAAGACATTTTAAAATGGATAACTTACACAATGCCTACACAGAGTCCTATATCAATAGCATTTTTGAGGGATGATGCACTGACAGGAATCGACGGAAAGATAGTAAGGTATCGAAGGAAAGGTGTTTTCAAAACGACTGAAGCTGGTGCTCTAACAAAATCAATTGCCGCCACCGTATTGATGCCTGGGATGGACAGGATATTGGAAAACGGCATTACACCATGTGGCGGCTAATTCAATCAATAATTGTTCAAACCGTGAGAATGATATGGTACTTTGCAACACATATTACTGACATATTACATGCAACATCCTGTCGAATCAACTCACACCGGCACCAATCCATGGCTTGTGATCCTGAATCAGCTCATGGCTATCCCCTGTCCACACAAAGCGGTAGGTAAAATATTTGTACATAGCTCGACACCACCATGAATTAATAACATTTTTCTTGGAATATTCATGGGATGGCATTGGATGATACATCAAGACAGCAGAAATGGCCATCGCCGTAACCAGTTGTGTCCAAGTGCCTGCAATGATCAGGAAAAACATGGTAAGAACCCATACGAGGGGCCCACCTATATGAATAAACAGAGAAGAAAGGACCACTATTTCTTCCAACAAAGATATAGGTGCTGGTGCTGTGAGGCTGTTGGGAGGGAAGGGTCCTTTCTCTGTTGTTTGAGCCTGAGGACGGATACAGGACAAAAAACAATGCGATATCGAAGTAGCAGAGAATTGCGTAAGCCTCCTAGCAAATATCGAACAACAATGCAGCATATGAAAGCATGGGCACTTTTCATTGCAGAAGCTGACCACCAATTACGCACCATGCTTTCTAGCAGTTCAAGCCTCTCTTCCTTGGTGGTTACGTTGTAGACCTCTGGTGGAATGGCCCACACGTCGATGCATCTTGAGCCAACTTTACACCCTCTTTCTGCCTTTTTCTTGGGTGCCATATTCTTGCTTTAAAGAAGAAATTGTTTTATACGACTTTTTGTTTCTTTTCTTTATGCTTTGGGACTTATGAAGAACTGACGCCCCTGTGCGTAGGAAGGAGGCTGGACTGATTTTCGGTTTGCCAGTGCAAATACTTGAGAATGCTATTTTTTGGTGTATCATAATATTAATATCACATAGAGTACTCAGTACAATATTACCAAATTAAGCCCAGGTGGACTACGTCAGTTTACCATGTCTCCTATTAGGGACTGTGATAGGACTCAGGAGTTAGGTCTCTCTTTATTAGGTCGTGTGCCTATGCCTGCTTCCTATCCACACAGAGACACTAGTCTAGTTTACTCCTATTATCATAATATTTATCTATGAATATCTAA
>Ga0100402_1001260_pt1 | contig 29319 bp, 25 predicted proteins | sample CryGeyme20150102_FD_80419 | JGI IMG/M metagenome (GOLD analysis project Ga0100402, IMG submission 80419) | Groundwater microbial communities from Crystal Geyser aquifers in Utah, USA - Crystal Geyser metaG 2015-0102 | ecosystem: Environmental > Aquatic > Deep subsurface > Groundwater | place...
ATATACTAATTGGTATAACTTTGAACGTCCTCATCTAGGTAAACATATGCACGGTTTAACACCTTATCAAAAATTTCTATCCACACAATCCAAAGTGTAACCCTTGATGGGTAACCGTACAGTCTCTGCTATCCACTGTTGACTATCTTAAAAAAGTGGTTTATTATCTAAACACAGCTAAAATGGCTACATTGTTAAATTGTTAAATTGTTTGTTATATAAAGAAGGCAATGTAACAATTTGACAATTTAACAGTTTTAAACCGTTTTTTGCTAGAAAACCTTTTAAATTATCAAAATTATATAAAATAAAACGAAATATGAACTCAAATAAAATACATATAAACGAAGATCTTTGTACTGGTTGTGGCACTTGTTCTGCTATTGCCCCCGGTTGTTTTAATTTAAATGATGATTTCAAGGCAGAAGTCTTGGAAAATGGTAGTTGTGACGAAGAATCTGTGCAGATGGCAGAGGAGAGTTGTCCAAGTGGTGCAATCGAAATAACTAAATAATATATAATATATGAGAAGAGAATTTTCCCCTATTAGTATCAGAAAACATGGAGAGATTGTAAAGGAATCTGAAGTCAAACTTGATTCTGTGAAAGAATTGGCAAATTTGTTATCTGAAGAAAAAGAAAATTATCGACAGAGTTTGGAAAAATATTTAGAAAATTTTAGTTTAGAAACATTTGATAGAGGTAATTTCAATATGCATTTTTTGGAAGATGGTTTTGATGGGGGTGATTCTGATGATATAAAGAAAATGTCTTCTTTTATCAAACTGGGTTTTAGAAAAGAAATTTTAGATTTTTTTTCTAATTTGATAGACAACTTAGATGATAGAGAGGTGTCTCGTTTTTTTGAGGTATTTTCTTTTCATTTTGGTGGTTTGTATTTTGATATTTTGAAAAATTTTAAAGGTAAAATAAACATAAATAAACAGTTGTTTTTTTTGAAAAATATAAAAGATAGTATTGATATTGAAAAAACTTTTGGAGACAACCTTTTTTATCCTGAAAATGAAAAATTAGATATTCGTGATCTAGAAAGAGAAGTAGAAATGTATGATGAATTGGATTTGCCACAAAGAAAAAATGAGGCTTTGAGAAGAATGTTAGATCTTATGAATGAAAAAATAGAGAAAACTACTTTGGAAGATATTTATTTTTTGTATAATAATGAAGACTTTCAAGTTGGAGCTGGTATTCTTTTAGATAAAAAAATAGAAAGTGTAGATAATGAAGATTTTTGGGATTATAAAAAATTAAGAACTTTGTTAAAGATGGGTAAGGGAGAGTTTGTACTAGCCAAATTGAAGAAATTAGAAGATTTTTATAATCCCGAGTTCTTTTCTCTGGTTATTCTGTTAGAAGAACAGGGTTTTGTGGATGAATCTTTTCAGAGTGAGATGAAAGAAGTTTTTGAAAATTTTTTGTTGGGTTTACCAGAAGTTATGGAGAATAAAGATACCGTTTATTTTTCTGAATACTCTGTTATGTTGGTTTATTATACTAGATCTGGTCAGGGTTTAAGAATTTTGGATTCCCTGGAGGATTATTATTCACATCTTAGTGAGGAAGATATTATTAAAAATAATTTTGGAGATATTGTCAAAAAGATTTTCAAAATTTTGAATGTGTCGATTGATAACTCTTTAAAGGAGAGATTAAAAAACTTTTCTGATAAATATATAAGGCCAGAGGTCGAAAAAGTTTGCAATAATTTTGATCCAAACGTTCGAGGTAGTAGGGATATGGTATTTTTTTCTTACAAATTGAAGGATATGTTGAGTTTTGGTTATTTTGAAGAAGTTTTACAGTTTGTGAAAGAGGGGCTTGCAAATTGCAAACCTGAAGAATTTTATTTTTGGCAGAAAATGTTTGATTATGTTTTTAAATCCAAAGAGGCCGATGCTGCTATAACTGATAAAAATAAATTTGAAAAAGTGATGGAATCTCTCAATAAAATGTTTAAAATTATTTTGTCTAAGGTACCTGATAAAAGTGTCGTTGGTGAGGCTCTCAAAAAAACATCTGATATTGAGAAAAGCAAATTTGTTGATAGTATATTTTTTGCTTTGTCAGAAGAAGAAAAAGAATCACTCTCAAATAAGAAAATTAAAGAAGTTTTGGAAGAAAATTTTGATAAAATTAGTCATGTGGAAAGGCAGTTTCTGTTTTTGATAATAAAAAAATATGGTATATCCAGTAGAGAAGTACTTTCTATCTTGGAGAAAATTTCCACAGGTGAAAAGTTCGTGGGTGATATAGATAAAACTGGAGGAGAATTACATATTGTGAGCTTTGGTAAAAAGGATCATGTGAAAACTCAAGATGGTCAAGAGCTTAATTATTCGCCAGTAGTTTTTTTGAATACTCTTGAAAAAAAGAATTATGAAGCTTGGCGAGATTTGGGTAAAAATTTGCCAATCTCTCCTATAGTAGGGGATGTTTGGAAGAAAAAAGATGGTAAATATGTAGTCCCTACTAGATATTGTGGTCCGGATGTTGGTTTTTTGACAGGTATTCAGATTGATAGAGAACAAAATAATTGGTATCGAGACTTTTCGCAGTTTTTAGAAATGCAATCAAAAATTTTGATTAATAAGTTGAATGCTTTGGGATTCAAACATGGTCATGGTCATCCAGGTAATGCTACTGTTGAATGGGTGAGGGAAGGTTATTATCAAGAACAAATGAAAAAACATGGTAATGTAAATGAAATTCCTTTTGATCCAGATAATTTTTCTTTTGACTTGTCAGATTTTGTCAAAGATCCTGAAGAGTGGCATATGGTAGCGCGAGTCATTGATTTTGATTTTGCAGAGAGTATTTGATTATCTTTTTTATATAAAAACAACCTTGGGAGTGGGGTTGTTTTTTTTGTTGACAAATATCTTTTAATTATCTAGTATATAATAAATTGACCGAGGAGCTTTCTTGATTACTGTGATAGAGATTGTTGACATCATCAAAGAAGTGCTGAGTCTCGTGGATTCACATCTTAGCGAGGATGGTGAGCATTTCTTGCAAAAAGTCAGTCCATTGGACTATCCAATCACTTTGCACATACCACTTGATGGACAGATTTGTTATGTCTATTGCGGTCTGAATAGTAAAGGGCTACGAGGAATAAATTTCCTTCGTGGTGGATCAATTGATCTCGAAATGGGGGAAGTCTTTAGGGAAGAGCTCAAAAGGAGGTTGTGTATCATGTGACGTCGTCTGTGTTTGTAAACCGTTACAACATAAACATAGACGGCGAACAAACACTTTTTGAAAGTGTTTTTTATTTTATTTAAAATATTTTGGAAAAAGTTCGACAATGGTTTTGTTTTTTCCAGTGTTTATATCCAAATCCAATTTTGTACAAATATCAAACATATCTTGTTCTCTTTGGGTTTCTATTTCAAGATATGTTGGAATGTCGAAAACGGTATCGAATTCAAAGTGTATATCTCCCATCTCATAATGTTCGCGATGTTTTGTGAAAAGGTTTCCTTTTTCAAAACCTAATCTTTCCAAAAGCAAACTTGCTTTGTCGAAGTCATCTACTTTTATTTCTATTTCTTCTTTATTGATCATTTGTGATTCCCGGTTTTCTCCTTTGTATGTGATTACTATATCACCATTTACTTTGCGGATACGCAAAAGCTTTTTGTTGGAATCTCCAAAAGAAAAACCTTCTCCTGAAAATGGTAAGCTAATAATGTCTTCGTCATAAATTTTTTTAGCACCCAAAATTGCTATTTTATTTTTCATTTCTTCGACATTGATATCTAGAAATTTTAGCTCTACTTTTTGCATAGTTTTTTATTCTTGATTTAAATATTTTTTCTTATTATACAATCTCATACTGTTCAAGGCTCCAAAAAGTGAGATGATAAACATGACAACAAAAAGAGTCCTGAAACCAAACATATTTGCCATGTAGCCACCGATTACCGCGGCTAGACCGGTCACGATGAAACTGAGAGACTCCCAGAGTCCCCAATTTGAGGCTTCTTCTTTGGCTTTGACATAATGTGAATAAATAGCATCAAAAGCTGGACTAAGTATGGCTACAGACAATCCTAGAAGAACTTGGGTAAAGAGAAGTGTGGCTTGATTGTAAACAAAAATATATGAGAGACATGCCAGACTAGTGAGAGCATAACCTAGGACTACAAATTTTTCTTTATGCTTAGCCCTGTCTTCCCATTTGCTAAGTAAGTACATGACGACACCAGCGGTGATCATATAGACAGAGTAAGCCCAACTAGCGTCGAGAATATCTCCACCAATTTCTTCAACGAAGATAGCGTAGATGGGACCAATCATACCAAGTGAGAGATTGATCCAGCTGTCAGAAATGAGTAAAATTTTTATGCCTTGTTTCATAATTTTTTATTTAGATTTTTTTCTATAAATTTTTTTATTGAATAATTTACTATTCTTTCAAACCATCTCATTCTGGGTAATTTTTCATTTTGGCTAAACTTTTTTCTATCAACAAACATACCACCTGCAGGATCTATATCCCAACATTTGGCGTCATCCATTGTATAATCATCACTTATATACATAGGTTTCCCTTCGTGTAAGTATTTTGATCTTGCAGAATAGATACTTTTTAGGTGTTTTTTTAAATCGACAGATTTTATATAACAATGGTTTGCTTCCTCATTTCCGTCTTTAAAAAATCCTTCAGAATATGTTTCTGTAAAATTAATAAATTTATTTTGTATATTTCTGTTTTTTATCCAGTTGTTTATTTGAATTTTTTCATCTTCATTGAATGTGATATTATCTGTTGTTAATACTTCTAATTTATTAGTTAGACTGTCTTTTTTTGGTTCAATATAATTTAGCAGAGATTCAATTGAAGATACCATTCTAACATAAAATAATTCACGATCTATGCTAATGTGTTTTATTGCTTCGGCGTACCAATGAAAAGAATTTATTAAATTTTGGTGGTATATTTGGTCTAAAGATTTAATATCATCTAAAAATTTTGTCAGTCCTTTATTCCAATTTCTTTTAGTTTCATTAGAGAACATTTCAAAATTTTTGTAAGGACTTGGTTTTATGTAATTTGTTTTTTTGGATATTCTGTGTTCGATGCTATGGTTTGTTAATTCTCCATAAGTACTTGACTTTAAAAAAAAACGTGCTTGAAAATATACAGAAAAAATAGCTAATAGCTCACCAATTATTCCAGATGAAAAAAAATACCCTGCTTTTGAATATTTTGTAAGATCAAATTTGTATTCTTTTTCGTTGGTAGTCAATATGAGTCTATAATAATATAAACCTTGTTCTTTATCTTCTTCAATTAATCCACAGAGAAGATTACCATTATTGTATTCCAAAATTCCGGGTATTCTAACTTCAGAAAAGAATTCGTAATTAGTAGAATACTTTCTTTCTTTTGGATCATTTTCTTCAAGTGTTGTAATCCATTGCATTCTGTTATCTGTATTTTTTTTATTCATAATAAAATAATAAAATTTAAACCCATTATACCAATAAAAGTATCAAATTAGCAACAAAACAAAAAACCGTCTTCCGACGGTTTTTTAAATTATTTATTCAGTCGTCTTCCCATCAAAATGTTCCTCTACTTCCTCAGCTTTGGTGTGTTCTACCAAACCATCTTTGTGCTCTGGTGGAGAATAGACGGTGTATAGTTTCATTTCTACTTCTCCAGTATTTATTACATTGTGTTCTGTCCCTGCAGGAATGACAATCGCAAAGTCGTCTCTGACTTCTGTTTCTACACCATCTAGAATCACTTTGCCGTTGCCTTGTTCAATACGAATAAATTGATCTAGGTGATGAATTTCTTGACCAATTTCGTCGTCAGGTTGGAGATTCATGAGAACAAGTTGGCTATTTTTGGCTGTGTAGAGCACTCTACGGTAGTCGGTGTTCTCTAGAGTGGCTTTTTCGATATTTGTGATGTAGCCTTTCATATTTTCGTGATTTAAAATTTAATCTTTGGTAATTTTATGTTAAATTAGACAAAGTTTGTTAGAAAATTGTTAAATTGCTAAATGGTTAAATTGTTGCTTAGGTCACAAAGCAATGTAACAATGTGACAACTTGCCCGCCTTGGGAGGGTTTAGCCATTTCAATCTTATATATATAATATACCTATCTAATTTTAAGTTCAACTGTCGATAACAATCTCTTGACAAAAAAGCTAATATAACGTATATTATAGCCACTCTCAAATTGAGAGAATATTTATAAATCCCTCACCTTCCTGATGTTTTCCTGCCCGCCGATTCGGTGGGTTACCTGGAAGAGAGGATTAAGGAAAATGCTATATGAAAATTCCTTCAGTCTTGGACATGCTCCAAGCCGGTGTTCACTTTGGACACAAAGGGTCACGTTGGTACCCAAAGATGAAACCTTTCATCTTCACATCACGTAACCAAGTTCACATTATTGACTTGGAAAAAACTGCGGCTCAACTAGAAATAGTTTTGCCACAAATTAAGAAAATGGCTAGTGAAGGCAAACAAATTCTTTTTGTTTCTACCAAACCTCAAGCCAAGAATATCGTACAAAAGGCTGCACAAGATTGTGGAATGCCATTTTTGGTTGACCGTTGGATCGGTGGAATGCTTACCAACTTTGACGAAATCAGAAAGTTGACTAAGAAATACATGACTCAAAAAGATCAACTAGAAAAAGGTCAATTGGGTAAGTATACTAAAAAAGAACAATTGGAAATCGCAAAAAATCTTGAAAAAATGGACAAATATCTTGCAGGTCTTGTGACTTTGGAAAAAAGTCCTGACGCTGTATTCATCCCATCTATGCAGATGGAAAAAACTACTGTTACAGAAGCCAACAAAATGAAAATCCCTGTCATCGGAGTTTGTGATACCAATGCCAACCCAAACAAAGCTGACTATGTCATCCCAGCCAACGACGACGCTGTCAAATCTATTGAAATGATTGTTGGTCTAGTGACAGAAGCTATCAAAGAAGGTCTGGCTGAAAGAGCAAAAAATGCTGCTGCTGTAAAGACAGAAGGTGTAGCTCCTGTGAAGACTGCAGAAAAAGCAAGTAAATAATTTCTTTGTATATTGTTTCATTGTTAAATTGCTAAATTGTTGTTTATGTAAAGAAGGCAATGTAACAGTTTGACAATTTAGCCATTTTAAAATTTGGTAGAAAGAAAAACTTCAAAAAAAATTTAATCTTTAAACAAAGAACATATATGTCTATATCTGCTTCTGAGATTGCCAAGCTTCGTGCTCAAACCGGAGCCGGCATGATGGATTGTAAAAATGCTTTGGAAGAATCCAATGGAGACTTCGAAAAAGCTATCGATTGGTTACGTAAACGTGGTGCTGCCAAAGCTGCTAAACGTGCTGACAAAGTAGCCTCTGAAGGTAAAGTATTCACATACTTGCATGGTGAAGGTAAAATCGGTGTCATGCTAGAATTGAATTCAGAAACTGATTTCGTTGCCAAAAATGAAGCTTTCTTGGCTCTTGGAAATGACATCACTATGCACATCGCTGCGATGAATCCAAAATATCTTTCTTCTGATGAAGTATCACAAGAAGATATGGATAGAGAAAAAGAAATTTACCGCGCTCAATTGCTAGCTGAAGGTAAACCTGCTGAAATGATTGAAAAAATCTTGGAAGGCAAGATGGGTAAATTCTACTCAGAAGTATGTCTACTAAATCAAGCTTTCATCAAAGATGAAGACAAAACTATCGAACAATTGCTAACAGCAACTTCAGGTAGTATTGGTGAGAAAATTACTCTTCGTCGCTTCGCTCGTTTCGAATTGGGTGAAGGTATTGAAAAGAAAGTTACAGATTTTGTAGCTGAGGTGAATGAACAGTTGGCATAAAAACACTTAAACACTGCAACAAAAAAACAACTCCGCCTTTCACGAAAAACGGGGTTGTTTTTTTATCATTGACAAGAGTTTAATATTATGCTAATATAAATGTATAGAAAGGCTTTCGGCCGGAGTTTATAAGCTCCAATTTGGCGGAATGTCTTTTTTTATTTTTGTACAGGAAAAACTGACATCAGCCATTTTTCTTCAGTTCGTTTGTCTTCTTTTATTTGTACAAAGAACATTTTGTTATCTTTTGTTTTGCCCGCAAAACGGTGAAGTATCTCTGATTTTTTGTCTACATTTTCTTTTGATTCAGGATCAAATTTACTGTTTTCTATTAGTTCTATAGCACACAAAAAATATTTTACTCTTCTAGTTTTGTCTCTATAATTCAATTTTTCATACAAATGTTCCCAGAAAAGTGAGAGAAAAATTTTTTCTTTATTAAAATAAGCAGACCTTACGTAGGGTCTTCTTTTTGATTTCCTCCTTAGTTTGGAATAGGTATAAGAAGCTTTTTGATAAACTTCTTTATAATTCGTACCAGGATAAGGGCTACTTTTTACCTGATAGATTTTCATAATGGTTTTATTTACAGAAATTTTGTGAAGATCAATGATCTCTGTCCCAAAGCATGGTCTTCGTGTTTTCCGGTAACTTCGTATCCTAGTTTTTTATAAAATTCAACGGCCTCCCAATCCTCATTTGTTTCTAGATATACTTTTGTACATTTATTTTTTTTGGCAAAATCTTCTGCTTGTTTCATTAGTTTACTTCCAATACCTTGTTTACGAAATTTGGAACCAATCAATAATCCTTCAACAAAAGCTAAATTGGCTTCGGTCATCAAATCCAAAATTCCTGTAATTTCACCATCTTCATTTTTAGCGACAAACTTGTATTTATTTTTTGTAAAGTCAACTGGTTTTCCATAATGTTCCTGGTCAGCGACGGCCCATTTTATTTTTTCAAATTCTTTAATTTTTTTGGAGGATTTATCTGTGAGTTCTATGTGAATTGTATCTTTTTTTGACATAGTAAATATTTGATTCATCTGTGGGACTTAAAAAGTATTTACATTATACACAACAATCTTCCAAATTGGCAAATATTTATAATATTAAAACAATCCTGATTAAAAGGATTGTTTTTTTGTAGTTAATTTTTTGGGAATATTACAACTAACAGAACAATTTTAATGAAGTTTCGACCAAAGGGAGAAATTTGGGAGAGCAAGTGCAACGCAGCGAACCATTAAAATGTTGTTATGTCTGGGCGACCAAAGGGAGAGTGCAACGTCCCCGACGACTAAAAGGAGGAGAGTTTCTAAATTTGAAAAAGATAAAATTCCGAGACAAAGTCGAGACTAATTAAAAGAAAGCCCCCACTTTTCATTTGAGAATTCATTGGACTCCAATAAAGTTTCAATTTCGTTTCTAACTAACTTAATATCTTCTTTATTTAATGACATAAATCCTTCTTTATGACCTGGAGTAAGTGGGTCTCCATACTTTTGTATTTTAGCATCAATTGCTCTACAATACAAATGAATGTGTAAATGAGGTTTCCAATTACCATTTTCTTGATAATTAATTCTACCTATATTTACACCTTGTTTTCTCATAGCAATTTTCATTGCTTTTCCACAAATAATTGTTAACCTCATTAATTCAATTGCTTCTTGAGGCGATAATTCTGTTCTATCAGAATAATCTTTTTTAGGAGAAATTTTAATGTGACCTCCTTCTAATCTATCAATCTCAGGTTTTTCATGAGATTCTACAATAAAATTTTGACTTTCATATATTTGTGCCATATTAGAAGTTGAAACTCTTATATTAATAAAACTTTTGTGGGGGCTTTCTTTTTTTCAAATTTAGAAATTAGACATAACATTTGTTATATGAACTTCCTAAAATATTAGCTAAAATATGCTATAATTTTTTCAAAATTGTGCAAGCATAGAATAATTATCTATATTATACACAGAAACCTCAAAAATTAGCAAATTTTAAAGGACTTTACAGACTTTATGGACTTTTGACTTATCAGACTCACACACAGATTGACAAATCTACCTCTTTCCCCTATAATCATACTTACTTTATATCAATTAAAAAATCGCTAAACTATGAAAACCCTAATAAAAAACTTTTTAATCGTCTTTGGTGTACTGCTTGTTATCACTGCTTTGCTAAGTACAGCCAATTTTAACACTGTAAAACCTGAAGTTGTCGGTATCAATGCTCTGATTCAGGACATCAATGAAGAAAGCGTCAAGTCTATCGAAGTCAAAGGTGATTATCTCTATGCTACTTTGAAAGACGAAAATGCAGCTCAGCTTGAAATAAAGAAAGAACTGGGTCAATCATTCTCTGAGCTTATGAGTAATTACGGTGTTGCTCCAGAAAAATTGGCTCAAGTAGATGTGACTGTAAAAGATGAAACAGGTTGGAAATTCTGGGCAGCTGTGTTGGCTCCTTGGATTGTTCCTTTGTTACTTTTCGGTGTGCTTATTTATTTTTTCACTCGTCAGGTGAAAGGTGCCAACAACAAAGCAATGGGCTTTGGTCAAAGTAAAGCCAAAGAAGCCAAGTCTGACAGTAAAGACAAAAAAACTTTCAAAGATGTGGCCGGTGCCAAAGAAGCCAAAGAAGAACTTATGGAAATCGTAGAATTTTTGAAAAATCCAAAAAGATTTACAGACATGGGTGCCAAGATTCCAAAGGGCTTGCTTCTTATGGGATCACCTGGAACTGGAAAAACATTGCTAGCCAAGTCTATCGCTGGTGAAGCAGGTGTACCATTTTTTCACATATCTGGTTCTGAATTCGTAGAGATGTTTGTGGGTGTTGGTGCTTCTCGTGTCCGTGACTTATTTAACAAAGCTAAGAAAGTCGCTCCCGCCATTATTTTCATCGACGAAATCGATGCTGTCGGTCGCAAACGTGGTTCGGGATTAGGCGGTAGTCATGATGAAAGAGAGCAAACTCTCAATCAAATCTTAGTTGAGATGGATGGTTTTGACCCAAATCTTGGTGTTATTGTTGTGGCTGCTACCAATAGACCTGATGTACTTGATCCAGCTTTACTTCGTCCTGGTCGTTTTGATCGTCGTATCGTGATTGACATGCCAGATATCAATGACAGAGAAGAAATTCTCGCAGTTCACGCCAAAAACAAACCTTTTGTCAAAGAAGTTTCTATTCGTAAAGTGGCCGAGCGTACTCCTGGTTTTTCTGGAGCTGATCTTGCCAATTTGCTAAACGAAGCGGCTATCACAGCTGTCAGACAAAACAAAAAACAAATCGAAGAAGTAGATGTGCTAGAAAGTATTGAAAAAGTTTTGATAGGACCACAAAAGAAAAGCCGTGTAATGACAAAGAAAGACAAAGAAATGACAGCTTATCACGAAGCTGGACATGCTATCGTCGGACACTTCTTGCCACATTGTGATCGTGTTCGCAAAGTCTCTATCATCGGTCGTGGTACAGCAGGTGGTTATACACTTTCGATGCCAGACAAAGATGTTCATTACAATACCAAAGCCAAATTTGAAAATGATTTAGCAATGATGCTGGGTGGTTATGTGACTGAAAAACTTGTTTACGGTGATGATATGCTTTCTACCGGTCCATCTAGTGATTTGAAAAAAGCTACTTCAGTCGCACGTTCAATGGTCTTGCGTTATGGTATGAGTGACAAGCTTGGACCTCGTCAGTATGCAGAAAACGAAGAAATGATTTTCTTGGCTCAAGAAATTCATGATAAGAAAAATTATAGTGAAAAAACTGCTGAGACTATCGATGCTGAAATTGACAGAATCTTGGATGATGCCAAGAAAACAGCAGAAAGAATCATCGCTGAAAATCGTCCTCAAATGGACAAACTGGTAGAAGTACTTATCACCGACGAAACTGTGGAAGAAGATAAATTTGTGGAAATTGTTGGTAAGGGTGTTCATCATGATGAGGATGAAAAAAAAGATTAATTTTCAAAATCTAAATTTAAGATGAAGGCGCTTTTTTGGCGTCTTTATCTGTCAATAATATGTCTTATTTAATAATCACAATTTCAATTTTACTCTCTGCTTTTTTTTCAGCCATTACTATAGGATTTTTGGGTCTAAAAAAGACAGAATTACAAAGTAAAATAAAGTCTGGAAATAAGAAAGCTCAGAAAATTTATGATGTTAGAAAAAACGGTAATTTGTTGCTTATCACTTTGCTTTTGGGTAATGTCTTAATTAACTCTATTCTTTCAGTTTTTCTAAATTCAATGTTTTCTGGAGTGATTGCTGTTGCCGTTTCTACTGCATTGATTGTTACCTTTGGAGAAATTTTACCTCAAGCTATCTTTTATCGTCATGCTATCAAACTTGGTTCTGGTCTTGTTCCTCTGGTTAGATTTTTTATTTTTATTTTTTACCCACTAGCTTGGCCACTTTCCAAAATTCTAGATATAGTTTTGGGCGAAGAAGAAGAAACTATCTGGTCCAAACGTGAGATGAAAGAAATGATAAAGATTCACGAGGATTCAGAAGATTCTGAGATAGATAGAGACGAAGAAAAAATATTGCTAGGAGCTCTTTCATTTTCTGACAAAAGAGTGAAGGAAATAATGACTCCAAAAAATGTGGTCTTTTCACTTGAAGAATCTGAAAAGCTAAATGAAAATATTTTGAACGAAATAAAATATTCTGGTTTTTCTCGTATCCCAGTGTACAGTGAAGAAAAAGATAATATCGTAGCTGTATTAAACGTTAAGTCTCTGATAAATTTACCTCAAAATAAAAAGGTTTCAGATGTACATTTGGAAGAAAAAATATTTGAAATAGATGAAGATACCAAGTTGGATATCTTGCTCAATATTTTTATCCAAAGAAAGAGTCATATTGCTTATGTCGTGGATGATTACAAAACTTTTTTGGGAGTAGTGACTATGGAAGATTTGCTTGAAGAGATTCTCAAGATGGAAATAATGGATGAGACTGATAAACATAGAGATATGAGACAATATTCTAGAAGTTTGCAAAGTAGAAGAAAGAAAAATTAATAATAATATTTTTGCACAAGCCGACTTTACAAAAGTCGGTTTTTTGTCGCTTAGTTTTTTAGTTTGTGTTATAATACAATTAAGATATTTTTATTAAGATTGTATTTTTTGATATGTCTTTAGAAGAAAAGAAAAATTCACAGGAAAATTATGATTGGTATATTACGGATGAAAAATTCCAAAAGTATTGGCTTTGGCATGGACTTTTCAATTCTAAAGAAACTCTAAAAAATAGTCCAAATTTTATTGTTAATCGTAAACAAATAGCTTATCTTCAAAGACAAATAGTTATTAGTTATTTTAAGAATTTTTTTCTATTTCCACTTTATGTCTTGAAGTTACTTAGTCCTTGGTATCTGAAGGGGAAAAATGATGTTGGCAAAAACTTAAAGAATATTGTAAAAAATAAGGAATTTAAACCACTTAGATTCGCTGTTTTGTCACAGACTATCCTTATAATTATTTTTGTTTTGCTTGGTTTTTTTATACTGTTTAGATATCCAGATACTAGTAATGCTACAGCTCTTTTTGCTAATGCTGTGGATTACACTACGGGTACAAATCCTTACTCTGTTGTGGCAGCAGATTTTGACGGAGATGGTAATAGTGATTTGGCTGTGACTAATCAAGGAGCAAACACTGTTTCTGTTTTTATCAACAATGGCGATGGCACTTTTGCTATCAAAGTAGATTATGGTACAGGCACTACTCCAACCATGGTCCAAGCTGAAGATTTGAACGGAGATACTTACAAAGATTTAGCCTTGGTAAATGAAGGTGGTAATTTATCTGTCTTAATGAACAATGGGGATGGGACTTTTGCTACCAAAGTAGACTATGTCGCTGGAACAACCCCATATGCTGTGGCTATAAGTGATTTGAATGGAGATACTTACAAAGATATCGCTGTAGCCAATGAGAATACAAACAATATAAGTATTTTTATAAACAATGGGGATGGGACTTTTGCTGGTTCTCAATCTTATGGAGCAGATTCTGGACCTTATTCTATCGCTCTGGGTGATATAAATGGTGATACTTACCCTGATGTTGTGGCAGCCAATCAATTATCTACCACAATTTCAGTTCTACTCAATAATGGGGATGGGACTTTTGCTAAGTCCACTAACTATACTGCAGGAGCAAATCCTTACTCAGTTGTCATGGATAATTTTGATAATGACGCTTATTTAGATTTAGCCGTTTCTACTGGAGATAATACGGTGGCTATTTTTATAAATGATGGCACTGGTCTTTTTCCTAGCAGGGTGGATTATGGCGTAGCTGCAATACCTTATCATTTGGGAGCTGATGATTTGGACAATGACGGTGACAAAGATTTGACAATTGGTTATTTTGGACAAAGTTATATTGCTACTTTACTCAATAATGGCGATGGTACTTTTGCTTTAGCTGTTGATTATCCAACCGGTGGAGATGCTGTTTCGGTAGCTATTTCAGATTTAGATAATGATGGTGACAAAGATTTGGCGGTTGCCAACTATAGTTCTACCACTCTTTCTATTTTATTAAATCAAACTATTCCACCTAATGCGGCCCCAACAGTAGGACCTTTGACGGTGGCTAGTTCGACAGATGGTTCTGGTAATATTAGTATTTCTACTACAGTAGATGATTCCAATTTGAATGATCTCAATATTTCTTATTATTATGATACTAGTACGACTACCTGTGCTTTGACAGCTACAACTACTATTTCCAATAGTATAAGTTCTTCTTTTGGTAGCCCCGTGGTAAACAATGCTAATTCTACAGGACAAGTAACTGGAGTTATTACTGATGCTGGTGCGAATACTGTCGGTGCTATTTGGAATTCTAAAATAGATTTACCAGACGCCAATGGTGACTATTGTATTATTGTTTATGCTTATGATGGGGCTGTGACGTCTACTGTAGCTACGACTACTGTAACATTGGATAATACTTCACCACCAACTCAAGATTTTACAAGTTTTACTTTAGCTTCTTCATCTATTAGTTTAGCTTGGGATAGTCCCGCTGACCCAAATGATTTGGGTAGTTTCACTGTTAGTAGTACAGTTGGCAGTTCAGTAAATACTACAAGCACTTCTTATACTTATGAACCTCTTACACCAAATACACTTTATTATTTCCAATTGAAATTATCTGATGATTATGGCAATAACAATGGTTTTTCAGCTGTGACTTCTACTTATACTAATTCAGCTATACCTCTCAATTTATCAGCTACAGCTATGGATTCTGAAACCATTGCACTAAGCTGGGATGCTAACAATAATCCTGTTGGGACTGTTTATAAAATATATAATGCCACAAGTAGAACTTATCCAGGTACGACTACTAGTACAAGTTATAATGTGACAGGGCTTACTGCTGAAACGAGTTATTCTTTTCGGGTGAGTGCACAATATTTTTCCAATTCAGCTACTTACAGTTTTGATAGTAATACGGCTAGTGCAACTACACTTGCCCCAAGTGCGCCGACTACACCAAGTGTTTCAGACTTTAGTAATTTTAGCAGTTCTGCTTTCGATGTATCTTGGGGGGCGACTGATAACACAGCATATTATATTGTTAGTTCGACAGCTTCTGTTGAGACTGCGACGACTAGTGCCACTAGTTATTCTTTGAGTGATTTGAGTCCAAATACTTTGTATAGTGTTCAAGTAAAAGCACATGATGGTGGTAGTCAAACTAGTGATTATTCTGTTGTGACCTCGACTTATAGTAATTCGGCGGTACCTCTTAGTGTTAGTGGTTCTGCCAATGGTCAGACTTCGATAATTCTTTCTTGGGCTACTAACAACAATCCTACGGGGACAGTCTATGAAGTTTATAATGTTAGTAATGATACTGTCGTTGGGACTACTACTGACACAACATATTATGTAAAAAACCTTTTGGCTGATACGTCATATCAATTCAAAGTTCGTTCTCAATATTTGCGAGATAGCTCTTTATATAGTTCTTATTCTGTTTCTTCTCAACCTGTTAATACAAGTCGTATAAGTAGTATGATAACTTTGAATTTGAAAGTTGCAGAGGATCCGACTTCTTTTGCTTTTCCTGGAGGTAATAGTCATACAGCTCAACTTTCAAACATTACTTCTGGGGCTGGTAAAATAGTTTTTCATTCTAATACTGTTGAAGTTACTTTGTCAGCAGGCCAGAGTCAAAATATTGATTTGTCAGGAAATGGTCATAATGATACTAATGTGATTATGAATTATGTTGGAGCTGATTTGGCCAATCTTAGTCTAATTGCTCTTTCTCAAGGAGGTGGAGCTATTACGAATGTGGTACCAAAAGTAAGTAGTGAAGCGACAAAAGCTGTTGTGATAAATAATGGAGATACTTCAACGAATATTAGAAAAGTAGAATTAAAATTTAATGTTACTGGAGCTGAACTTATGGCTATTTCTAATGATGTAGATTTTTCACAAATATCCTTTGAAAGTTATGGTCTTAGTAAATTATGGACTTTGTCTGAGGGAAATGGACTGAAAACTGTTTTTGTAAAATTTCGTTCTAAGGAAGGTGGTACTATTGTTTATTCAGATACTATTGAACTGACAGGTCAGAGTTTTTTTGATCCTAATGCTCTTGTGGATGTATTAAATGACTCAAGTAGCATTAAATGTAATTTGATAACAAGGAAACCTTATAAAAGTAAGACTAGTAATGGAGTTTATTATATTACGGACAATTGTACTAAGAGAGCTTTCAAAAATCCTAATATTTATTTTAGTCATTTTGCTAGTTGGTCTGAAGTGTTGATAACCAGTGATAAAATATTAGAGTCAATAAGCAATGATATTGTAGGATTCATGAATTTTGGTAATAGATTATTTTTAAAAGAAAAAACTTTGGTCAAGTCATCTAACAATCCAAAAGTTTATTTGATACAAGACGAACAAAAAAGATGGATAAAAGATGAAGAAACGTTTTTGAAATTAAAGTATAATTGGTCAGATATCTTGGAAGTAGATAGTTATGTTTTGGATAAATATCCAGATGGTAATATCTTATAATTTGTCTTTGTTACAAATATTGAGACTGGTGCATAAAAATGTGGGATGATATACTAAAAACACTGCTAAACAAAGCAGTGTTTTTACATATAATAACATAACCTTTTTTATTTATAAAAAAAGTATACCAAAAATGTGATGCACAATTCCCCTTCTACTAGTAGGGTCTAGGGGAGGTCTGGAGTATAATAAGACGTTTTATCTTGCTAAAGACTCCCTCTAACCTGCTGGCAGGCACAGCTCCCCTATTAGGGGGAGAACCTTCCTTTATTTTGTCATATTTTTATTGAGATTACTTAATAAATTCCACACTTTTATGCACCAGTCCCCAAATATTATAGACAAAAAAAGACTCATGAATGAGTGGTTTTTTTAATTTATAGATAATACTTCTCCAAAATAAACAATAATTCCGGAAGAAATTTTTCACCGCTTTCAATCATGTTTTTTATTTCTTCGATTGAAAAAGAATCAACAGCGGCAACTTCATCAAGATTTATATTGTAAGGTCCATTGAAATTACTTTTGAAAATTGTGAGGAATTTTTTTGGAATATTTTCTTTTTCATAGATTGTTTTACCAATAAATTCCAATTCACTTTTTGTTCCTAGCTCTTCTTCATATTCACGTATAGCAGCTTCTTCATAACTTTCACCTGCTTGCACATGCCCTCCAACAGCTGTGGACCAATGATTTGGACAAAATTTTTCTTCCTCGGTTCTTTTTTGTAAGAGCATTTTTCCTTCATTATTGAAAATAAAAATATGAGATATACGGTGTGGTAGAAGTTTGTCATAAGATTCAGACACTGTACATTGTCCTATTACTTCATCATTGTTGTTTACTATGTCTAGATATTCCATATTACTTCACAATAATAAAAGTAATATAAGCAAAATAAAGTAAGACAAAAAATACACCTTGCCAACGATTTAGCCTGTGTTTGTGGTGAACAAACATAAATATAAAGAGTAGAAGAGTCGCTATGATAGACATTATGACATCGCCATTTATATTCACATCAAAAGGAATAGGTTTGACTATGGCTGTCAATCCTAAGACCCAGAAAACATTGAAAATATTACTGCCCACAGCGTTTCCAATCGCAATATCAGTTTGTTTTTTGAATACCGCTACGATACTAGTAGCCAATTCTGGCAGAGAAGTACCTACTGCTACAATCGTCAGACCAATCAACCTCTCGGACATTCCAGCTAATTTGGCCAAGACGACAGCATTGTCTACAATTACTTTGCCACCTATGATAAGACCTACCAAGCCAATAATAAATAATAAAAGAGATTTCCCAACTGAATAAGTTTTTACATCTTCATGATCACCTTCGACTTTGCTGAGTCCAAAAGTATAGTAAAGAAAAATAATAAAAAACATGATAAGGGTAATACCTTCTGTACGGTCCAAAAAGTTACTACCATAACCATTTATCAGTACGTCATTGCCAAAAATTAGCACTATAATGACGGCTAAGAGCGCAAAAGGTATTTCTTTGTAAGTTGTGTTTTTTTTGACTGCTAGAGGAGCTATGATAGCTGTAATACCTAGGATGAGTAAGATGTTGGCAATATTACTGCCAATAATATTTCCAATCGCTAAGTCAGTAGTTCCACTTGTTGCTGAAAAAAGATTTACGACCATCTCTGGGGCTGAAGTTCCAAAAGCGACGACAGTAAGACCAATAACAATTGTAGAGATGCCAAGTCTTTTGGCAATAGACGCTGAACCTTTGACCATGGCGTCAGCTCCATAGATTAAAATTGCTATACCTAAAATTAAAAACAAAATGGTTAGTAACATAAAGAAGTTTATTTTTTAATTAAAATTTTATTATATTTTGTAGAAAAATTGTTACATTGTTAAATTGCTAAATTGTTGTTTAGATAAAGAAAGCAATGTAACAATTTGACAATGTAGCCATTTAGACGTTTTGTAAATTAGTGACCTTTCAAATTTGAGGCAAGCATCTTAACGATTTAATAATTATACCCTATTTTAGCTCCAAAACCAACAAGCCTTCAATATGTGGCGTCTTAGGAAAGAAGTTATAAATAGTGGCATCAACTATTTTATATTTTTCAGCTAGTTTTTTGACATCACGAGCTTGGGTAGATATATTGCAAGACAGATAAATAATTTTTGGTGGCAAAACTTGTAAAATTCTGTCCACTACTTTGTCATGCATGCCCGCGCGTGGAGGATCTACGATTAAAATTTTGTCAGAAGTGATAAGCTCTGTAATTTTCTCAGCTGGTTCGCAAAAAGCTTCAACATTTTTTAATTTGTTTAGCTCAATATTTTCTTTTGTATATTCAATTGCTTCCTCGTTGTTATCTACTAGCGTTAATTCTGTAAATTTATTGTGCAAAGGAAGACCGATAGAACCAACTCCAGAATAAAAGTCCAAGGCTTTTTGATTTTCACCAATATGTGAAGATATTTGAGCCAAACACTTTTTGAAAATTGGCAAATGGATTTGAAAAAAACTAAGTAAACCAAACTTTAATTTAGTTCCAGAAATATCGGCAATCAAATAATCTTGTCCAGTAGTATAAAGTTGGGCTGTTGGGACTGAAGCAGGGGATTTGTGAGTTGAATAATATAGTTGAAAACCTAATAGATTTTCCTTTAATTCGAGATGTTTTTCAAAAGCTAATCTGTCTTTGATAAAGAGTGCTGCAATGGCTTGTCCTTGTCCGTTGCTTCGGATAATTAGAGACTTTAGACTACGCATGGGAATATCATTTTCATTTACCCAAGCCAAAATATATTTGGCAGTTTCATTGATAATTTCTTCTGCCAAGATGGAACCTTTGACTGCAAAGCGACGACGTCCTCCACGTTCAAAAAAAGCCAGAGATTTACTACCGTCTTCTAATTCTTCAAAACTGAATTCCATTTTATTGCGGTAGTTCTTGTCTAATTCATCATATACTATAGGCATATCTAAGTTGGCAAAAATTTTACCACCAAGTTTTTGGTAAGTTTCCTCTGTTATTTCTTTTTTCCATTTATTTTCAGTTTCGTAAGAGACGATTTGCCAAGGAGATGTAGACAAGAATTCTTGTTCCTCGGCTTCTATCCTATCTGGGGAAGCTTTGATAATCTTTGTTGCTACCGCTTCGGCATAATCCTTTTTTTTCTTAACAATTTTGTATTCTACTTCTTCGCCTGGTAGAGCATTCCAAACAAAAATGACTTGGTTGTCGAGCCGAGCCAAGCCTTGTCCTCCAAAAACTAATTTTTCGATTTTGAGTGTTTGCATAATGGGGCTATTTTAGCAGAATATAGCGAGTTTGTCTATTATTTCTTTTATGTTATAATATAGTCTATAAAGTCGAAAGTCTCGATTTTTGAAACAAAAGACTTTGTGAACTTTTTACTTTATAGACTTTATAAACTAATTTTATGGTCATTCCTCACAACCCCAATTACATTCATCATACACAAGGAAAAATTTCTTCCGCACTTTTGCGTGAGATTGTTTTTGGTCTGGAAGATGGTATGGTTTCCACTTTGGGGGCTGTCACCGGTATTGCTACGGCTACTAATAGTCAATTTACTACTTTATTATCTGGCTTTGTAGTTGTTTCGGTTGAATCTATTTCTATGGCTGTGGGTTCTTATCTTTCCAACAAATCTGAAAAAGACACTGATGACAGAAAACTTCATGAAGAAAGAGAAGAATTGAGACAATTTCCAGAAGATGAGCGTGAGGAACTTTTTGGTATGTACGTAGAAGATGGTTGGCCAAAAAATATTGCCAAAGAAATGGCTGAAGTAGCATCAAAAGACAAACATCTTTTTCTAAAAGAAATGGCTTATCGTGAGTTGGAAATTATTCCAGACAATGATGACAAACCTGTAAAAAAAGGTGCTGTAATGTTTTTATCTTATGTTATAGGTGGAGCTGTACCTCTTATTCCTTATATACTTTTGCCTATTCACGATGCTATCCCTGTATCAATTGCCTTTACTTTACTTGGTTTATTTTTACTTGGTATTTTTACAACAAAATTTACCAAACGAAAATGGTGGAAAGCAGGCCTCGAGATGACAGCATTGGCATCACTCGCAGCTTTGATTGGTTATTTTGTCGGGCAATTGGTGGATGGGTTGATGAAATAGTTGATTAGCTAAAATTAATTTATAAAAAATAACCTTGAAGAAGGTTATTTTTTTAGATAAAATGTTTATAAATCTATTTCAATCCCCACTGGGCAGTGATCAGAACCTGTCACTTCATTCCAAATAAAAGCTTTCTTTACTTTGTTAGCCAATCTTTCACTGACAAGGACATAATCAATACGCCAACCAACATTTCGAGCTCGAGCAGCTGCTCGGAAACTCCACCAACTATATTGGACTTTGTCTGGGTTCAATTTGCGGAAAGTATCGACAAAACCGGACGAAGTAAATTTGCTCATCCATTTTCTTTCCTCATCTGTATAACCAGCCTTGCCTTCATTTGGCTCTGGTCTTGCTAGGTCGATTGGTTCATGTGCAACATTGTAATCGCCCACAGCGATGACGGGTTTTTTCTTATCAAGTTTTTTTAGATATTTAAGAAAAGCCTCGTTGAATTCTTCTTTGAAATCTAGACGAGATAAGTCATCACGAGTGTTTGGGAAATAACAATTGACGAAATAAAAATCAGCGAATTCCAAAGTCTGTGTGCGTCCTTCATCATCAAATTTTTCTATGCCAAGTCCTGTAGTGTGTGTAATAAACTTTTTTTGTGCTTCAGACTTATCTTTGATAAGTGTCATTGTTCCAGAGTATCCTGGACGTTTGGCTGAATTCCAGTTTTCTGCGTATTTGGCAAAGTCGAATTTTTCTTTTTCGCGATGAGAATCACCAATTTTTACTTCTTGTAAACCCAAAATGTCTGGTTTTTTATTTTTCAAAAAATCTGTAAAGCCTTTTTTGACTACAGCGCGAATGCCGTTGATGTTCCAGGAAAGTATAAGCATGTTCGTGATTTATTTAAAATTAATATCTAAACAAGTACTCCAATATCCATTTTTATCTTCTTGCATAATAGTGACTTGTGTTATTTCTTTTTTGATTGGCAAATATTTTGAGAGTTTGTTTTGTATTTCTAAAAATTTTTCTTCATCATCCCCAATTTTGGCAATAGTCAGATGAAATATAGTATCTTTGAACTCACCGTTATACATTTTTATTGTTGGATATTTTTTCATTATTTTATTTTGGATTTCTTTTAGTTCGTTTGTATTTGACGGCGAAAAATATGTTGTCCCATTATCAAATTTTTTTATGGAATCAAATTCCAAAGTAAAAGTTTTTGTATTTTCTAGTATTTTTTGAATATTTTTTAATTCTTTTTTGAGTATTGGAGTTTCCAACCAAGGATATATCAAAGAAACATGAGGTGGTACTCCTTTTTTTGATAATTCAACAGTTTCTTCTCTCCAGGGATTGAGAATGTCAGTTAGTTCTGGTAAGTTTATATCAATAGAGGTTTTCATATTTTAAATTAAATATTTCTCACCATACTTTCTCATCGCATCTATCACTGTTTTTAGTCCGTGACCTTTGTCTGTCAGTTCATAACTGCCGTCATTATTTTTTTCTAACATTTTTTCTTCTTGTAATTTTTTTAATTTGAGTGTTAGTGTTCTAGTAGAGATTCCTTCTAGACTTTTTTCCAAATCACAAAATCGTTTGCTATTATCTTGCAAATTATAAACAATATGCATGGTCCAAAAATCTGACAATATGTCTATAGTACTCGAAATGGGGCAGTTGGGGTTGGTCTTTTTCATAGGGGTTATTTCATCCCGAGCCGCCGAAGGACGGACGAGGGATCTTTCCTAAATTTTTTCTTCTTTTTATAGTTATTCACAAAAATGAATAGTAGCTAAATATTTAGTTTATTTATTATACCACACTTATACACACTTTACAAAATAAAGTATGTGTATTACTATACAAATATAATTTAACCTTGTCCGCCTTGGGTGGATTAAAACATATTTTTATGGATTTTGAAATATTAAAAAGTGCTGAAGTTGTGAAGGAAGTTAGTCAAAAATTGGCAGAAAATGATTTTATTTCTTTTCATGTAGGAAGTAAAAAAGAAGCTTTGGACAAAATAAAAGAGCTTATACCAGCAGGTGCTTCTGTTATGAATGGTAGTTCTACTAGTCTAGATCAAATTGGTTTTGTGGAATATTTGAAATCAGGAGATCATCCTTGGATAAATTTACATGAGAGAGTTTTCGCAGAGCCAGATCAGGTCAAAAAAAACAAAATTAGAAAAGAGATTACTATTGCGGATTATCATGTTGGTAGTGTCCAAGCTGTGACTGAAGAAGGTGAAATGCTTATTGCTTCTGGTTCAGGTAGCAACTTGCCAAGTATTGTTTTCAATGCTCAAAATGTGATTTTTGTGGTAAGTACCAATAAGATTGTTAAAAATTTGGAAGAAGCTATGAAACGTCTAAATGAATATGTCTGGCCACAAGAAGACGTGCGTATGAAATCAGTTGGTTATCCTGGTAGTCTTATTTCCAAAATTCTTATTTACAAAAAAGAACCAAAGATGATGGGACGTACTTGTACTGTGATTTTTGTAGATGAAAAACTTGGTTTCTAAATTTCGCGTATCGCATAACACGTATCATATAACAAATTTTACTGATACGTGTTTTTTATTTGCCCAAGTTTAGATAATATTGTCTCATCTCTTCTGGGAATTTTTCAATCGCGTATCTGAACATTGTGCGGGGCATTTTGAGAGTATGTTTGTCCAAGAATTTTACCAGAGGTCTTATATCACGTTTACCCATTTCTCGAAGCATCCATCCGACAGCTTTGTGAATTAGGTCATGCTCATCATGAAGTAATATTTCAGAAATTTTTAGAGTATCTTCGAATTGTTTTTCTTTGATGAATCTAAAAGTGGCTAGTATTGATACACGTCTTTCCCAAAGATTTTTTGATTTTGCTAGTTTATAGAGAATGTTTTTTTTGTTTTGATTATTTAGTAAATAATCCCCGACAATATTTGGGGTAGTGACGTCAACTAGATCCCAATTGTTTACATATTGTAGATTTTTGATATAAAAATTGTAGATTTGTTTTTTCAATTTTTCATCTTTGGTTTTTTCGTATTTGTAGACCAAAATAATAAGAGCTGTCAGACGATATTCGTGAATTTTACTTTCCAGCATTTTTTGTAAATCTTCAAAACCAGTATTTTCATAGTATTTTTTGGCTATTTGTCTTTGTTGTGGCACTGTAATCCCCAAAAACTGGTCACCTTCGCCATATTGTCCTTTGCCAGTCTTGAAAAAGCCAGAGAGGATGGTGGCTTTGGTGGGGTTGGTTAGGTTTTTTAGATCTGATGTAATTTTTGTATAAGTCATAGTTGTTTATTAATGGTTTTATTATATATTTTTGATTTGAATTAAGCAATATTTTGTTGAGTCTTTACCCTTGACTTTTGGCAAAAAAACTGATAGCTTAGTAAAGTAGTATTAATTATTATTTTTTATAAAATATGTATAAAAAGTTTTTATTAGCAATAGTTTTTAGTTTTTTTGGGTCATTATTTTTTATAAGTCCTATTTTTGCTGCCGACTGGACCGAAACAGGTAAGATTACTCCATTACAAAGTGGGGCGCATGATTTTTTTGGTATGTCAGTAGATATTTCAGGTGATTATGCTGTAATCTCAGCAGTTCGAGATAGTACATATTATACTGGGAATAGCTCTGTGTATGTATATCATTGGGATGGTTCGACTTGGGTAGAACAAAGTAAAATTACATCAATTACTTCTTTTGAGCGTTTCGGAGCCGATGTAGCAATTGATGGTGATTATATAATTGTTGGAGCCGATCAAGCAAGCTATAATAATCAATCAGCTGCTGGTGCTGCTTATATTTTTCATAGAGTAGGAGATACATGGATACAACAAGCAAAAATACGAGCAAGTAATGCATCTGCCAATTATTTTTTTGGGAGAGATGTAGATATTTCAGGTGATTATGTGATAGTTGGTGCTAATACGGCTGATTATGATCAAGGTAATAAAGGATATTCTTATATTTTTCATAGAGTAGGAGATACATGGGTGCAACAAGCACAATTTGATTCAGATGGTTTGAGTCTTTCAAATGATGCTTATGGCAACGCTGTAGCTATAGACGGGGACTATGCTGTTGTAGGTGCATATTATGATCAATATAGAGGAGCTATATACATATACCATCGTGTTGGTGACACTTGGGTTTACCAGTCAAAAGTGACCTCGGAAGATATCGCTCAATTTGATAGTTTTGGAATAGAAGTATCTATCTATGGTGATCAAATATTGGTTGGTGCAAGTGGTGATAATAGTAATGCTGGTGCGGCTTATTTATTTCAAAGATCTGGTAGTGTTTGGACACAACAATCAAAATTTGTTGCAAGTGAAGCATCTTCAAACAAAAGTTTTGGTAGAGATGTATCTCTTTCTAACAATGTTGCCCTTATAGGGGCTTATGAACTTCAAGGTACTGTTTATTTTGGTGCTGCCTATGTTTTGAATTATGAAAATGGCGTCTGGGTTGAACAAAAATTATCAAGTGCTGGTACTAAGAGTAATGATTCATTTGCTTATCATTTAGCTATTGATGGAGTCAAAGCTATTGTTGGAGCTTTTCAAGATGATACTATGGGTACTGATGCTGGTGCTGTTTATTCATATAGACAAAATGTATATGTGCCACCACAGTCCGGAGATTTGAAAGGTAATGTTTGGTATGATGAAAATGGAAATGGAAATAGAGAGACTTCAGAAACTTATGAATTAAAAAATATTTATATTTCTCTTTATAAAGATGTTGATAATTCTCATAGTCTGACTTCTGTTGATACTTTGTTGGCTACCCAAAATTCTGGAAACGGTCTAAATAATGGTAGTTATACATTCGGCAATTTACCTGTAGAAAATTATCTTATTCAAGTAGATATATCCGATAGTGATTTGAATAATAGTGTTATAAATGCTAATCGTGTTTATGGTTTGACTACTAGTGAAGTAATTTCTACATCAGTTGTCGCTGGACAAGTTATTGATAATTTGAACTTTGGTTTTGATGAAGCAGAGATAAATGCGTATATTTCTACAGATTCTATTTATGAAAGTGGTGTTCCAACTGCTGAATCTACTATAACATTTAGTAGATTGCCTTTGACTGCTTTTGGTGCGACAGTGAATCTATCTTATAGTGGAGATGCTACTCCTAATGTTGATTATACAAAATTAGATTCTGTTTATTTGGCACCTTTTGTAAGTTCTACGAGTTTTGTTGTCCAAGCTATTGATGATACAATCCCAGAAAGTTCAGAATTAGTAAATGTAAATGTAGTCAGTGTTTCTGGTGCTAAAAATTCTATTGCAAGTCCTATTGATATTACTATTTATGACAATGATCCAATAATTTTTCAACATAGTATATCTGGTAATATTTGGGTAGATAATAATACTAACGGGTTAAAGGATAATGATGATGTGGTTGGTTTGAAAAATGTAGAAGTAAAACTTTACAAAGATACAAATATTTTAGTTGATACTGTCAATTCTGATGTTTTTGGTAACTATAGTTTTAATAATTTGACTGATGGTAATTATGTGATTGTAGTGAATAATGCTTCTGTTGCTTTGAAAAATGACTTAGCTAATGGTAACAAAACTTATGGTTTGACTACTGCTAAAGAATTGACTTTGACTCTGAACAATGAAAATGTTGGGAATATAAATTTTGGTTTTGCTATAGCAAAAGTTAGTATGATGGTAGATAAAAGTATTCTTAGTGAAGATCCTGAGTTAGGAAACACTACTAATGTAACTGTTCATCTATCTGTTCCAACTGCTTTTGAAACCGGTATGGTATTTGCTTATGGTGGAATAGCTCAGTCTTACAAGCCTGTCGCTACTGCTAATTTAGATTATACAAAACTAGATTATATTACTATACCTGCAGGGAGTAAAACAGTTTCTTTTGTATTAAAAGCTGTACAAGATACTTTGGCTGAATATCCTGAAGTATTTGATATTGACTTAGCTGGAGCTGTAAATGCTTCTGTAGAAGGTATCCAAAAGAGTACCGTAACTATATTTGATGATAACTGTACTTTGGATTTTGGTCTTTATATTTATGCACCACGTTTGATTTGTAAAAGTACTAGTCCTAGTTCAACCAATGGTAGAACACCAGCTTCCAATTTTTCTAATTTACCAAGTAGATTGCCAGAGCAAGCCAAACTACCAGTTTTGCCTGTGCAGAGTAAAGCTCCTTTGGCTCCTATAAAACAGAGTGTAATAACTAAACCTGCTCAAAAACAAGTTTGTAGTTATGTAAGAGACATTAGAACTAAGAAGTTGAATTATATTTGTAAATAATAAAAAGCTTGATAAAAAAACTCACTTATAAAAAAGTGAGTTTTTTATTTTTTGCTTGTGTGTTATAATACATCAAATAATTACACTGACACTTTTTTATGAAGAAATTAATTTTTATTTTGGCCTTATCATTGATTTTGCCAAATTTTGTTTTTGCAGTATCTCCTAGTAGTGAAAGTTTCAATATTACTGGTGGGGAAGTCATGCCGACAGCTGGTTCAGGGTCGTCTGAGAATTTTCAAGTTAATCTTTCTTCTGGTTCAGAAACTGGTAATCCATCTTCGGAAAGTTTCTCTGTAACGGGAGGTTCTGCTGTACCGAATACCACTTCAGATAGTGGACAAACAGAAACTACTGGCATAACAGATTCAACTAGTGGTGGTTCTGGTACTATTCCAACCACTGGAGGTGTTGTAAATCTTTTGAATGTAAAAATTTTTAATCTTACTACTTCTAGTGCCAAGATTTCTTTTGAGACTGATAGACTGGCTGTGACTTATTTGCGTTTTGGAGAAAATGCTCAGTTAAATTTAGAAACTGGAAAAGAAGACAGTTATTTAATCAATCATAATTTTGTTTTGTCTGGTCTAAAAGTTTCCACCAACTATAGTTTTGTTATTTATCTTATAGACCGTGATCATAAAGAAAATTTTTCACAAATGTTTTCTTTCAAGACTTTGCCTGTTATCAATTTTGTAGAAGACAATAACACGGATATAAAGGTGGATAATACACTGAGTGATAATAATCAAGAAAAAGTATTTGTGCCTGTAAAAACAACGGATGTGAATAAAGATTTGGTGCCTATAGATAGCAAAGATACTTTGGAAGTCAAATATGATAATGTTTTTGATTTGTATAATATTACACCACAATATGTAGATAAAAATTTTGTGGATTTGGTAGAAAATTTCAAGAACTTGCCAAAGGATGTGATAGACAACGTGAATGCTATTAAAGCTGGTTTGGTAGATGATTTTGGAGTTTTACAACAAAATATTTATGAAAATCTTAGCAGTGATGAAAAAAAGTCTATAGAGGAAGTTACAGGATTGGTATTGTCAAGTGAAAATAATATTGAAAAAGTAACTATTACCGTAGGTGATAGAAAAGAACTTGCCAAAATATTTGGTGCTGATTGGTATAGTCTTCCTGATAGTCAGTTATTTTTTAGTCTAGATTCAAGTCTTCTTATCAAAAAAGTTAGTGAAATTACAGTTAGCATTGAAAATAATAATTATTCTTTAACAAAAAATGAAGAGAGTGGTAATTATGAAGGAATGGTAACTGTACCTAGTCGAAGTGCTAGATATGAAGTTTTGTCTAGAATAACTTATGAAGATGGTACTTATGAAGATGTTCATAATAGTCTATTTGTGGATAATTATGGGCACATTTATATTAGTAAAAGTGCTAAATTTGATTGGTCAAAACCTTGGCAGTTTTTCTCTAAGACAAAAAATGTTGTAGCTAATGTTAAAGTTGTTTTGGAACAAAAAAATGAAGATGGTACCTGGAGTATTTGGTCTCAACACAGCGACAATGTCTATAATCCAGCTTTTACTGACGTCTCTGGTAGATTTGCTTTCTTTGTTGACAATGGGACTTATAGATTGCATGTCTATGATTCTAAATATGGTGAATTTGTAAGTAAAGATTATCAAGTTGACAGAGGTGTTTTTAATTTTGATGTAGAAGTTTCCAATAGTAATAGTCATTTGTTATATTTTTCATTAACAATGTTTATAATTTGTGGTATAATATTAGCAAAGTTTTTTTTAAAAAAACTTTGATCCCAAAAGGTTTTGATCTTATGAAAAATTTTTTAAGGATTGACGGCAAGAACTCCCTGTGATGTCCGACGCAGGACTCACAGGGATGAATTGCCGACCAAGGCGTTGGAAAAAAGTAGAATAATGTTATATAGTAGTATATAT
>Ga0100402_1001263_pt1 | contig 29289 bp, 26 predicted proteins | sample CryGeyme20150102_FD_80419 | JGI IMG/M metagenome (GOLD analysis project Ga0100402, IMG submission 80419) | Groundwater microbial communities from Crystal Geyser aquifers in Utah, USA - Crystal Geyser metaG 2015-0102 | ecosystem: Environmental > Aquatic > Deep subsurface > Groundwater | place...
AACCCAACCCCCAACCCCAACCCCAACCCCTCCTATCTGGCAATCAAAAATAACGATTCAGGCATATAGATAAAATTAACACATTGTGGCATTTGCATCAGAATATATCTTCATTGGATCGAAATCAAATTGACATAGTTTGTGCAAAATGTCAAGATATGTGGCTTAGAGGGTGTATGATCCTTACGCTGCCTGAAATAATTAACTCGGCATAATATATATACTAAACAATGTTAGAATTAAGTGACACTGAGGTAACAGTCAATGTCTGCACGTTTGAGGCATACTTCGAGCAGGCCAAAGTCAACCTCCGCTTCCCATCACTCTTCTTCGTAGAGTGGAAAACTATGAATGCAAAAAATTCAGTAGCTATGCTGGGTCGTAAACGAGCAGTCAACTCAATCGTCAACCTTGAGGAAAGTCTAACTTTCACAACAGAATTGATCTATCACAAAAGATAGCATAAATATCTGAAAAAGGATACGTTAATACATCTAAATCTAATCTCGAATAGCAGACCAGATCAGATCAAGTTAGTAGGTCGGGTGGTTCTAGATTTATCACAAGTTGCCAACAATCAATAAGGTTTAGAGTTGAATAACTACAAATTGATGTATTGTTCAGTTGAGGCCGATATCACTTTCAAAATCAAACTGACAAAGACAATATAATCTAATCTACATCTTAGTGAACTTGACAAGTCATCTTTCAGTGATTTGTATTCATTCAACAAGAAGGAGAAGTTTGAATTGAAGGACAATGTTTCGGAAAGGAAGGTGGAGAGTGAGAAAAGAAAAATAAGATAGAAATTGAGTGATAAATAGGAAAATAATGACAAAAAACAGACAAAAGCACCAATTCCACCACGTGACAAGATACTAATAAAAGATACTCCTCATGAAGGCTAGTTGATGTTGAACAGCATACCTGTCAGCTAGCGTAACAGACCAAAAATTAAAGAAAATGCTAAAATTTAAGAACCTCCTCAACAGCCAGTTCTAAACGATAATTTCAACAAAGAAAGGAATATGCTCTAACAAGAATTAGGATAGCATAAGAACCGGATCAAAAAATTATAAAATGATATAGCAGCAGCAATGAAGATGTTTTAAGAATCTGAGGAAAAATCAGAGTTTAATAAATCTAAATTGATTGATTCTGAAAATGCATTGACGGAATTGGTGAATCGTTAGAACAAGCTCAAATAATAGTATGAGAAGTAGCTCTAAAAAATTAGAGAGCAAAAGGATAAAAATATGGAAATAGTCAAGAGTGGCTATGAGGCCGATATCAAGTTATTACAGGCTACACTGGAAGAATAAAAATTAAAATGTATGACACTGGAGCACAATGATAAAAATAAGGAGTAGGAGTTGAGCCAAGCTAAGCATACTATTGAGGATCTGAGATAAAAAATCAAAAATATAGAGTTACTGAAGGATGAGTTAGCATCATTGAATTAAGAAGTTGCTACTTTGAAAGGATAAAAAAATGTACTTTCCTAATAACTTCAAGCAAAATCTCAGTCATTTGAGGACTTAGCAGCCAGCAAGGCAGAAAAAGCAGTGGAATAAGTCAAGCAATAATACTAAAACAAAATGAACTCACTTATCAAAGAATTAGAGACGTTTCAAATATAAAATCAAAGGCTTGCCGAACTGACCAAAACAAACATGAAAATCGAATAACCTATCGATGAAGATACCCTCAAAAAATATCAATAGCTGTAGCAATAAAATAAAAAAATATGTGAATAGTTGGATATGCTCAGACAGAGTAGAGCTTCAGATTGTGACACTTTAGTCAAGATCAAGGAAGAAAAAGAGGAGCTTCAAGGTAAATATTTTTTGCTAGATGAAAATCATAAATTGCAGGAGATGGAACTAAAACAACTAAAAGAGGAAAGAGACACCTTAAAAAATATGATTGATCAAATGAAATAAAGCTATAAATCAGCAATGCCAGTAGATGCTGCCCCTGCCGATCCGAACACAGAATCAATCTAAAATTTAAAACATGAGTTGTAAATCTAAAAAACAAAAAATCAATAGCTCAAACATCAAGTAACCAAATTAGAATAATAACTAATGGGTTACAACCTTGAAGCAAATTAGCTCAAAATGTACATCAAATCAAGTTCAAAATCACATGAATAAAAATAGCCAATGAGTGCTCATAGTATCACATCCTACAAAAGATAACGCAAATAGGGAGATCCGGAAGGTGTAGACAATGTTCTAGAGATAGCTATCAACTCACCTTAATAGCATTAAGATAAATAAAATGAGGAGATAGGAGATATCAAGACTGACCCCATCAGGGTGGAAGATTCCGAACAATAGGAACAAATTATTGAAAAATTTATCATGTCGGCTGATGCTGCTGTTGAAAAATTGTAGTAAAAATAATAACCTATGCATGTGAGCCTAAATGAATAATAAGTACCCGAACAGAAATAACATAAATAGGAGGCAAAAATGTAAGCACTTGATGAGAGAAAATAATTTTCAGAGGAAAGAAGTCCCCAAGTTGAAGAACGACACAATTTCAACTTCGAAAGTATGGGGCAAAATTTAACTCCTGAACAAATTAACACTATGATGTTTCAGTCTGATAATCACACAAATCATGAGTAAGAGCATAATGCCCTCAAATAGTAAAATTTCAGGCTTAAGTAAGAATTGTAAGAGTTAAAAACTCAACAGACTCAAAAGAATGCCTAAGTGTAGAAAAATAGCAAGTCAAAAGAAAATATCATCATCTAAAATGAGGATGCTTTGAAAAAGTTTGAGAATGAGAAGCAAATATTGATTGATCAGATTAATGCTCTCAAAGATCAACTCAGCCAGCTTGTTAGAACTGAAAAGACAGTTGTCTTGCTTGAGGGTGGAAACACAAATCTTGATAATTAGACTGTTTCTCATCACTTTTAGATGTAAAACATGAGCAAAATGCTCAACGAACAACAATAGGTAAACTCACGTCTACAGGCAAAAGTGCAATAATTGTAGCAGCATATAAATAATGTCGAAGTTGAAAACAGAGGCCCAAGTGAGTAATACAAGAACTCCATGAGGGAGATGGAAGATAGGATGTCGATTTTGGAAGAGGACATCAAGATAAAAGACTAAATTCTGAACGAAAACTAGAGAAGGATGGAGTAGAGCTATAGATTGAAATTTTAATTAGCTGATCTCAAATAAAAATGTCTGTAGTTGTAAACTGCACTAAAGGAGAGAGATCTAATGATCAACGATCTTGAAGATACTAAATAGTGTCTGGCTAAATAGCTTGAAGAGATGCAGATAAATGCTCACAATCGGGATGAAGAAGAAAGAAAGGGTGACTTTCAGATAAATTTAGAAAAAGTTTAAGAGGAGGTTGTTGAGATTTAATAGAGTCCTGTCAGTAATGAAATCCATGCTTTGAAAGCTGAGATGGAACTATTGAATAATCAACTGATTAGCCTGAATAATTAAAATGTTGAATTGAGAGGAAAATGCTAAAATTTCAATAATTGGCTACTATCACTCCAAAAAATAAGACCGAGAGCAGAAGCAGCTCAAGCCCCCTCTTAAACAGAAGAACTCAGGCAGCAAATTCATAGAACAATGGAATAATTGATCGAGACCAATGCTAAATACTATGAGTTACTGGAAGCAAACAGCAAACAAGCAGAAGGCGCAACTCCAGCCAAATAATAAGAAGAAGCATAGAACCAAATACTTCCATTTTTGCAAGTACACACAGTCGAAAGTGCATAGTAAGGATCACCTTTAGATTATTCTCGAAGTGATATTCCTTTTGATAATACACCCCTCTAAACAGTTCCAATTGACTAAAATCCCAACAGTTAACTCGACAACCTTCACAATTAAATTGCATCATTGAAATTTGACCTGAACCAAGAAAAATAAGAAAAATAAGAGTTGAAGAATAAGTTAGAGTAAGTCAGGAATAAATTAGTTGAGAAATAGGAGCTTGTTGAACATTTGAGAGAGCAGCAGGAAAAAATAGGAGGTTTGCCTTTGCAATCATTTGATGATCGGGAGCAAATTCGTCCTAGATTTCAGGATAATGTCACCAAAGATTAACAGGCTGGACAACCATCAATTGTTCAAATATTGGTTGGAGGGCAAGCACCACAAACATCAGAAAAATCAAATTGGACACCCAACAAAAAAATGGAAACAAACACTCGTTTCGAGACATACATCACCCAATAGTAACTCGATTATCTCAAGAAAGAGGTCTAAATGGTGAAGGAGGAGCTTGACAGTGAGAAAAAGCTACATGGAGAGCTATCTGAAATCCATAAAATATGTGTCAAAAAGTATGAATTACTAGAAACTCGATATCAGAATTGTGCTGAGCAGATGTAATTTTATCAGGCAGAAAATGAGGAGTTGATCAAAATGAAAAAACAAGCGGATAGTGAAGTTTATGACTTGCGAGCCATGTTGGCACAAGTGAAAGAGCCGAAGGTCTAATAAGTTATTGGGCAAGCATAACAGCAATAAAATATCGCATAACTATTATAATTTTCACCTGAAGAAATAAAAATATAAAATTCATCGATTTCCAACGAAAAAGATCTCAAAGCTAAAATTGTCACTCTCTAGGAAAACGTTGCATCTCTCGAATTATAGCTCTAACAAACAAATCAATAAAACCTCAAATTGTCAGATAAACTGAACCGTCTGGAAGAACTCGAGTTCATGGCGGAGCAAATCAGGGCTGAAATGGAGTAGCTGAAGAAATAAAACGATGAGCTAAGAAAAATGAGGAATTAGTATGAGAGTATGATTGCTGAGAAAGGGGAGCTGACCAAGTTGATTGAGGGTCATGCTGTATGGTAGCAAGAAAAGAACGAATTGCAGAAGAAGTTGACAGTAGTATAGTCAAAGGTTATCTAAAAGGAGACTCAGTTTGCAATAGAAAAGGAAGAACTTGAACACAAATTGCAGGCGATAGAATAATAAAAGCACTAACTTGAAAAACTTCACAGTCAACACATCAACGAAGTTCAACTTACCCCTCAAGAAGAAAATATGGAGCCAGCAAATAAATAAATCACACAACAATAGCAAAATAAATAAGCTCTTGAGAGATAGATGGAGTTGGTCGAGAAGATGGCCTAGATAAACTAATAAAAGCTGAAACATCTGGAAAGAGTGGCATAATTATAGTAAAAAATGAACAAGATATAAAACGACAATGAATTAAAAATTGTGCAGTATTAATAATCTCTCATACTGAAAAATAATGAGATTGAATAGTTGAAGTTTGTGGTTGAACAGCTCCAAAGAGATATCCAGTAACATAAAAATCAGGAAGGGTAACAACCTTAAGGAGATATTGGGCTACTTCAGGAACAATACAACAATGCTCTTATGGAATTATAGACTGCCAGCAATGATCTAACCAGCTATGCTTAAAAGATCAACAACCTTGAAATAGCCATTGCTGAACTGAAAGGAACAATTGAGACCATGAAGGAGCAACAAGGGGAAAATGCAGATATTGAAAAATTAACAAGTTAAGTCCATTTACTACAGCAAACTGTCAACACCAAAACGGCAGCCATTTATGAACTATAAGCCTTAAAGAAGGAAGTTGAGGAAAAGTTGAATAAATTGTCGGTTGAATTTGAATAAAAATCAAACACAATTGAAGGAAAAGATAAGGAAATTGCTGCTTTGAATGAGGAAAAACAGAAAATATAAGAAAAAAATAATGAGCAAGCTTCAAAGATAGAAGAAATGACAGCTGAGCTGCTTTCATTAGGTTAAAAATACACAGCCCTCTAAAAGCAAAAAGATTTGATTGGCTTTACCACCAAAGAAAAAGACAAAACTCTCCATATTCTCAAATTAAAGCTTGACTAAAAAACAACAGAGTTGATATAGTTCCAATAAAAACTTCAGCAGAAATAGGCAGATATGATCAGACTTCACAAATAATATGAAACTTTTAAAATTACCAACCAGAAAAATTAAAATACAATATTACAGTTAGTTGAGAAGTAAAAATTATTGAAAGAAGCTATGATACTTGTGGAGGCTTAGTCTAGAAAAATTATGCAAGCTCTCAAGGACAGATATGCCAGCTAACAGCAATATTACGCCAAATATCTCGAAAAATAAAGATAATGCACCCAATTAATTACAACTACAGCCGAACTCACCTAAAGCATCAGTCAGAAAGATCGTCTTTTGGAGCATGAGCTTCAAAGAGTGCAGCAATTGCAAGATGAGCTATAAATGTTTAAGGCTGCTGGTGGAGAGCCTAGTCAGAATGTTGCGATGGTGTAGTACGATAAATATCAGCAGTTGATGAACAATAATGATCAGTTGATGAATAAAAATCGGGAGTATTTGCAGTTATTAGGTTCAAAGTCTACAGTTTCCGTTGAAAATTAGAAATTGAAGGGTGAGTTCAAGAAATTATCGACTGCTCTTAGCGAAATAACGGCTCAGTATGCTCAGTTTAAGAATTAGCAGGAGATCAAAGTTAGTTAACTGACTTAGCAATTTAAATCAACCTCAGAAGCGAAGCAAGCAGAAGCTAGCAAAGTGACAGCCCTTCTTCAGCAACTATCTGATGAAAGATCGGGCAAAATTCACAACCAACATCTATTTTATGACGGTTTGATCAAATAAAAAAACGAAGAAATTGAGGTTTTGAGGAGCAAGGTCAGTCAAGTAAGCAACGGTGTCGATAAGGCAGGGTCATTGGAGGTAGATGGACTGAATGAGCAGATAATGAATTTGAATAACTAAATTTTAGAGAAATAAAGCCAAATTGTTGAACTGAAGCAGCAATTATTTAGAAAAGGATAAAATAATGAAGGTGGGGCCGTCAACGCAAGCCAACTAGCTAATCTCCAAGCCCAGATTTAGCACCTCAAAAAGGCACTTTAAAGATAACATAATTAACCTCATCAAGACCTTGCAACAGGAGGAGTGGATAACCTAAAACATATCATCAACTAGCTCCATATAGTATGCCAATAGATCAAGAATAATTTCACAGAACGAAACAAAGGTTAAGACAACCTCTTCCGGGTCTTCATCCAGAAATACGATCAAATCTAGTAAAGATTCTACGAGCTCAACACTGAGACTTCAGCAATTCAGTAGAAAGCCCGCTACATATCAAAATAGCTCCAGAAGATCAAAGCTCACATAATCAAGAGTCAGACAAAGAACATGAAAGAAAAGCAAGAGTTACTGACTCTGATCAAGCCATGTGAGAATGCAGTGGGCTAACTAGTTTCTTTATCTGAAACATTGAGCTAAAAAGAGAATACGATACTCTAATGATTAGATTTGATTTGCTTCTTGAAATTATTTCAACTTCAGTATTGAGAATATATTGTTTACTCTTTTTATGGATAGTAATAATTTCAATTACGTTTTATGAAAGGCGTAGTCAACAATACTGTTAAGATAGATATAAATATCAGAGATATAGACTTCGTCTTCACGCCTCTCTCGCTTGCTGTCAACAATGCACCAGAAGGGAGATCATCTGATACATACATATTCGAAATTGAGAAAGGTAAGGCTAGTTACATTTAGGATGTCAGCTAATTCAGCGCGTTAAACAGCCACTTCGCCTTTTAGCTCAAACTAGCACCAATTTTCAATAATAACAACGTATTGTCCTCAAGATTCCACATCAAAAAGGTTCGTAACATCAGCTAGCAATGTATCATCTGGAGAATTAGCAACTTTAGCATATTTATTCATTTCCTCTCAATTTAAGTAAAGTATATGAGGAGTACATTGCTTAGATCAATGAGCATGCTCAAGATTATCTTTTTGTGGAAGATCGCATGAATAAGAAGTTGACTTTGGGGAAAAGTTGGAAGGCGTTGAAAGGCGAACTTAAGAGGAATAGGAAAATCATAAAAGTGTCGGACCCTCTTGAGCTATTTACTCTTAAATATTCAGTGGAGGTCGTTGGGGAAATAGACAAATATGATGATGAGCATACTGAAAAGACTCGAGTAAAATCAAAAAGTTCTAAAGGGTCTCTGCTGTCGTTTTCTTCTCTTTCTTCAAAGCATAAAAAAGAGGAACCTACTTTACCATCAATGGAAAAAATAGATGCCAAAATCAATGAAGATTCAAAACAAATTGCATAAATTACAAAAAATATCACAAGCAAGAATGAGTCATCTGTCCACTTCTAAAAGGATATCCTGTCACCTGTGCTTGAAGAGGGGGTGTCTCCTAAACAATAATTGCCACTTTTGCCTCTGAACTTACTTCATCAGAAGAAAGGCGATGCGCTTAGTGATATAATTGAGCGAAGTAACGAGGGACAAAGCAGTATGACTGGCTTGGATAGCGACAGAAAATGGAAGGAGTTATCAGAGATCAAGGAATCTGACAACGATGACGTGTTCATGCGAGTCAAGACTCAGCTAATATTAAGAGGAGAAAACTCGCCTCGAAGATAAAAATAATTGAGAAGAAACAATAGCTTTGATTAGGAGCACTCCAAAAAGAGTCCTAAATCAAATCTCCACGTCAAATTTAAAGAAGACTACAAAGAATAGGATGAGTCTGAAAAAGAGTGCCTTTAAACATCCATCAGTGTGGAGTAGGTAACTCCAAAGGTTAAAGAGATCAAAAACAAGAAATGGATGATTGCGGCATGCATTATAGGTCTACTGTGGTTGTTAATGTCTCTGGGAGGTGTCTTTTTCTTTAACTAGAAAAGAGCAAATCCACGAGGCACTGCCAAAAACGTCAGGCTAAAGAAGCACAGAATTGGAAGTCGATGATATTGATGGTGATCTCTTCGTTTTACTACAATTTTCAATAAGTAGAGTATCTGTTATATCCATAGAGCTTGTTTTTAAGCTAGCAAGAGTTTACTTCCATGGAGTTTGCCTCCTGAAATTTCTCTTTATCTGGAAGCTCCATACAATGAATGGTAGTATGGACACATATATATACAAATATCAGCCGTTTTTCTTGTCGCTCTTATCGTAGATGCCGTATTCGATACCTTTCTTGACTTATTCTTCATACTAGCGATTGAGTTGACCGTTGAGTTGTTCAATGAACATTATCATATCGTATACTTTGTCATCTTTTAGATTGCGAAGTTTAGCTGCCAGGTCAATTCCTATATCTTTATGGAGGCCGATGCCGCGGTTGTATAATTTATTGATTTCTGGGTGTGAGGTGTTCGGGTCAAGGATGTTTGTGGCGACATCATGCAAGACGCTATCGAGGTCCATATTGATGGTGGCATTTTAGTTGAGATATGAGCCATAAGAGGACAAGAATTTTTAAAGGTTGCTCATAGTCCGATTTTATTTCTTTTCTTTTTACTCATTCGACATAGTTTAGCACACGATTTTTAAATACTGAATAACAAAAATAAAGGAAAAGGACACTTGTCAGATGTCGATTGCTGAGAGAGAGTTTCAGGATGGGAAAGAACAGTTTTTATTTAGAGGCTACAGGCACCATCCAATAAGTGCTGCAAAGAGGTGTTATTTATATTATTTTTATTAGTACTCATGAGCTTGTAAACCAGCACTGCTTTACTTATGACATCACAGGAAAATAGACCTCTTTTACCTTACCTGAAACTTGACGGTGCCTCCCGAGGGTCTGAAGAGCATTCAGAATAAATGTTCTTCAAGAGCCAGATCAGTCTGGCCGATACTTGCTAGGAAGAGGATCACCCTAATGGCTCTTTCACTCACGATTTCTCAGAGCTTGACAGCTTTTCCAATGACTGCCAAAGCATCTGCGTCGAGGAGGGGGAACAAGATATCTGCCAAGATTTCATGCTCAATGGGTGTTGCATGAAGGGAGCCAACTGCGAAATGGAGCATCCTGCAACTCGCAGACGGGAGAGCCACCACAAAACTGGTGTCAGATTGTGGCTATGGGAAAAGTTTCCAGAATTCAGCCTGGAGATCCAGATGAGGTCCAACTCATTTTTAAACTGAGTTTTTCCTTGTGATTTACATAATACTTCATTGCTACCTACCCACCAATATCCATATACTGTGGATTACCCCAATACTATCAAAATACCTTAGAAATTCTCTATAACATTTAAATATGAACTTGGTAAGATGCACCTATTTTGACTCGAAAGGCATCCCAAAGGTCATCCTAAGATATTATGATGATTGTTGATGTATAGATATAGCTATAGTTAATATTCCAATGTTGTCACAATTAATTAGGAACTGTCGAAGGTTGCCTCTTGGCTTGCCCTTCAGAATTGCCAATATCAATACTGCCAAGATACTGGCTGATAAGAAAAAAAGGGTTTATCAGACTCAGAACATAACTACTGATCCCAGCAAAGTACAAAGTAGTGGTGTTGGACTGTCGAGAGTTGAGGAACAAGAGAGGGAACAGAAATTTCAGGATGTTTTGTTGGACGTTGGTCGAGAGTTTCATCAAAAATTGTAGGCTGTAGGCCAAGATAGTAATTTTTATGCGATGAAGATGTCAACATAAATTCTCTAAAGGCGATCATTGGTCGAGGTCAGCAAAAGCTCAAAAATTAATTAGGCACACTCAAAGCTTTAGAACTTATCAACTACCTATAGATAATGAAAAACCTCTGTCTGCATAAAATTGATGACTAAGAAGTTATTGAGTTAGCCTACAAAAAAATTGGCATGATCGTCGAGGAGAACCCCGCACACCAAGAAGTCATCGCTAAACACATGAAAACTTTATGGAAGTAGGGAGTATCTTTCTTTATACAAATCCGGTCAATGTGTTTGATTCAATTTTTACCAAAAGCAGATCAACAGTAATACCTTAACAAGTAAATCGTTTGATGATTCAGGGTCATCCCTTTGGTTCAATACATGAAAAGTGCCAACATTTTGATGCTTCTTTACGAAAAGTGGAAATACAACTATTCCTATAGTTACGACTTGTTGGACTAGATTCACAATAACTAGTACTACAACACAATGACGGAGATAAACGAGTGCTATCTTAAGATGCTTTTTGTTCAATCTATCATGGGACAATTTCATGCCAAAACAGATGATCTTTTCCGAAGCATACTTCTATCTTCACAGGAAAAATCGACAGTCATTCATCATTCTGCATTTAGTAGATGTTTATAAATCATGTATTTACAAGGTTCACTGATTCAGACTGAAAATACGAGATATCAGATGGAGAATAGTTTGAATATGTTTGTCAGTATTGCAAAAAATCAAAATTTTGAAGATAGTCAGATCAAGATCGAACAATTGATTGATATCTACCTCGGCTTTGAAGAAACAAAATCAACAGGAGAGATTCTCCTTAATGAAATTACATATTTAGCACAGATATCTAAATTTAAGTTAACTTAGGAAAATCTCCCGAAATTCAAAAAACTGCTTCTATCGGTGGTGAGCAACATTGAGCCTAAATTAAAATATGAACGAAGAGACAGTCTCAACAAGGAGTATACCTTTGACTCAGTGAACTTTCTTAAAGATTTTTTGCCCTTATATGTCCAGTTCTGGCCTGAAGTTATATTCGAGCTCAATAATGCACATCATTAGCTCTTTCCGGCAAACCAAGCCGAAGGGAATCCTTTGGTGAAACTGTTCCAGGATACTTTGAATCAACTGGTCAAAAAATAAGCGAATAAACCAACATTGAAAGGATTTTTCAAAATACTGACATTTATGAACTAAAGCAAACAAACTTTAACCTCTCCGATAAATTCACAAATTTATACAAAATTGCTTGAGGAGGTCAGCCAATTATCCAATCCTACAAATGAGCAGCTCTAATGTCTTTACTACATTCTCAAGTTACTTGGCGACAAATGCAAATAAGCTCCTTTCAAAAATCTGATCGCCTCCATAAACACCAACATAATCTAGCGAGAAATGCAGAAATAATTAGAGCAAGAGTTAAAACAGTCATTAATCATTTCTTTGGACGATCGGATTATCTGGTTAGCTCTTTGCAGTGCCCAGGTCAAGAAACACTACTTTACGATAGATGAGTCAATCGTTTAAGTTTTTGTCAATAATAAGCTTTACTTTTTGATCAATAGTCTCAAATATTAGCAAGTGTATGAAATAATGGCCTACTCTCTTAGTCTATCGAGGTTGACGATTGAAGTATATGAGAGGTTGCTATTGAATTTATCAACATTCATCATCTACATAAGTGACCAAAACAAGAAAAACGCCCTAGGAAGCTGTTTCTATCTCAACCATAAGTATTCCCATCTCTATGCACCCATTTGCCAACTAATCCTCAAGCACAAAAATCTCTTCCGCAAAATAAACAACAAATAAGCTTTCAAAATAGTCCAGATCATGTTCCTGAAGTAAATCGATTCTTTTGCCAACATAGCTATCCTCAATTTTTTGGACATCTTGAGCAGTCCAACTAATTTGACAGTATCTTTCAATAAAAAATTACAAGAGTTGAGATTTGACAGTGTTGAGATTGAGGAGTTGTATGAGTCACATAATTTGAGGGCTTTTGAATATTACAATGAGTCAATTTTGAGGTATTTCTAGGGAAAATACGATTAGAATTATATCAGAAACAGACTCAAAGAAAGAAATCTTATGAAAAGTGAAATTCAATAACTATTCTCTAAGGTCTAAGTGTATCAGACTATCTTACTGGATGGAAACCTCAACATCCGTTTTTCCATACCTGAACCCAAAACAAACATCCCATAATTCAAAAGTCTCTATATTTGTCAAAAAATATTCCAAAAAATATAATCAAACCACAACCTAAATTTTCTGGAGCAATTCAACAACAAAGGCAAACCTTTCTAAAAACTGAACCTAGCCTAATAAAATGACTATATCAAACGTGAGCTCCTTGTTGAGGAATAAAAATTTAATGAGTTCAGGTTGGTCAATAGGGTGCTTCCTAAATATACCAAATTGGAGGTATGGAAAAGTTATATGTTTTTTGATAAAAATTATGCAATTGACCCCAGAGATATATTCTCGAGTAATAAGCAACTAGCAGACAATATCATTATCAAAGTCATCAAGGGTATCCAAGGCAGTAAGTGTATTTTTATTTAGAGTATGAGAAAGTGAAGGAAGTGCTAAGGGAGTTCGCCTGCAATGAAGAATTAGCTGAGGAATTACAATCTGCCAACATTCATTTTGAGCAGCACGGTGCAGCTTTATAATTGAAGAAATCCCAAGAAGATTAAAGCGATTTTACAATCCTATGTGCAAGTAACAACAACTACAAAATTCTATACATTTGCGCCTACATCATGAAACTCCACGGGGTCAATGTAGGCATAGTGAGAGACAACCAACCAACCGCTAATCTATTCCAATTGCTCAAGCCAATTTACTAATCATCTGAATAATCCTAGGACTCCAAATTATAGTAAGATCAGGTCGAGATAGACGAGTGATAATGACTACCCTTTACATAAATCAAATTTTGTTATTTTTTTTACTGTTAATTGATATATGATAAGACACACGTTGTTTATTTTGAATGTGATAAAAATCATTAAAATTATACACATCACAACATCACATCCAATATGGAGGAAGCTGATATGTACCTATGTTGGAATGTAGTAAAAAATAATACGATGATTTGCTTGCGGTTTACAGCAAAAAACGAAGTGAGTGCTAAAATATTGAGAGACAGATACCTATCACCAAGTCATAAATATAGGAGCTCAAGGCCAGACTATCGGAAATTGTGGTTGGAGCCAGTATCAAGAGTGAACCAGAAGTTAGTGAGGAATAAACTAAGGAAAAGGAGAGATTGATTAAGGAGTATGAAGAACTTACCAGTCAGCTCAACAGAATCTAAGTGCAAATATCGCAAGATAACGATCCAGAGATTTTGGCATTGAAAGCAGAAATCAAAAGCTTGGAGTCAGCTAATGCTGGCTTTGTTGTTTCCGATAATCGAGGTGAACTGCAGCATCAATAGCAGTTGCTTTCAACAGCACAGAGGTATATCTTTAAGTGATATAGAAACGCTGAACAAAAAGCAGCTAGCATTAGGCAACTTCAAGAAGAAATTCAAAATGAGGAAAGGGTTAGTAATCAGCTCAGGCAAGAAGTTTAGGCTATTAACACTCAAAGAAACTCTTCACAAAATAGCGGCGTCGTGGACGATAAAGTAGGTCAGCTTGAGGAAGAGCTCAGAAAACTTGAAGATGAGGAAAAGCAGCTGATTGAGTCACTCAGGAAAGAGGATCAAATTTTGGAAGAGAAAAGGACTAAATTCGAGACTCAGAATAAATCTCAGCATGACGAACTGACTCAATTAAAATGGAAAAATGTCGAACTTCAGACTACTTTGGATAAACTAGAAGCCGAACTAAAATATCTTGATTCACAAGGCCCAAAAAAATCTGATGCTGATGAGTTGAAACGTATTGAAGATGAGCAAAGAGGTCTTAATAAATAAATCGATTCTCTCAGGAGAGAGCTTGACTCAAAGAAGCAACTTCAAGCCAAGAAAAAATAATAGGCAAATCGGGAAAAGAACAAAGAAAAGAAAAATTTCAAGCAAGAGATGATTGAAGAGACCACAGCCCATGAACTTTATTCTAAAGAGCTGTAAAGAGAAAAAGCTAAATTGGAAAATGTCATTAAACTTAGAAAGAGTTACGTCAGTCAGGAAAATTTGCAAATTCTTCAGAAATAATATGAAAGACATCAGAAGGCAGGAAAGCCCAATCTTCAGGCTGAATAGAATAAACGAGAAAAATTGACAAAGGAAAGGGAGACTATCAAATCTCGTATCAGCTTCTTGAACGAATCCTCAAAGCAAATGTAGCTCGAAAGCGAAACCAAGTTAAAAGAGTTGAAGCAAAAGGGAGACGAACTTGTCAAAGAAAAGCTAGAAAACGAGAAAATTTTAGGCGATTCGACTTATAAACTCAACGAATATATGAAATAGTTCCCCGACCACGAGAAGAGAAAGTAATAGGCCAAGAACGAATAAAAGAAAAGGAAACATGAGGCCAAGGAGAAAGCCAAGCTAGAGCAGCAGAGATAGAAAGAGATCCAGAAGCAAAGAAAAGCCGAGAGCAAATTGTTAGCTGAAGATGAAGATAAAACAGCATGGTAGGAATGGAATAATTGGGAGAAGGCTGGCAATTTACCAAGAAGAGATTAAAAATCTTTATTTCAGAATAGGCAATTCCAATTGATTGTTGCAGCCATTGCAGCGATAGCCTTGTTGACACTGTCCTTCAGCTGATTGTATTCTAAATTACAAAATTTCAATATTGAAAGTTAATAGATCGAATGTTATTGTTTGTAATATAAAATGGATAAGTAGCAGTTTGAACAGATCCAAAAATAATCAAAATAAGTATCAAAGGGTAAGAATATTTCGATTAAAGAATAAAAAAAAGAGCCAGTGGTAGGTTTAAACGAGTTGTCAAAAAAGAAGGAAGAGCAGAAAATTCCATTAATAACAATAACGTTATTAGGACAACCAAAAGTAGGAAAAACATCAATAATCTAATCATATTTCATGAGACCTTTTGGTTAAGAGTATCATCCAACAACCGAAAGTGACTACTAGTAAAATTAATATTACAAAGTTCAATTACTTATGAAGGTCAAAGATTGTTCTACTTCGATAACAAAAATATTCGGTAAATCAGTAAATTTACTTTTAAATTTTGGGATACTCCTGGGCAGTAAAAATACCAATAGTCGATCCTAAGTTATTATATCAAAGAAGCGAAAGGACTGATATTTGTTTACGATGTTAAGGATCCTGAGAGTTTAAGAAAAATCTAGAGTGAGTGGATCCCATTTGTGAAAAAATTCCAAAAAGAAAAGGCTTAACTGTTATTGTTAGCAAACAAAATTGATCAAGATTCCAAAGTTGACAACAAGGTAAAATTTGATACAATTCTAGGAAGTTGAAAAGTTAGCCAATAAATACGGGATGCTTTCTAAGGAAGTCAGTGTTAAAGCTGAAAAAAATGTTGACTCTGTATTGTTTAAATTTGCCAGACAAATCATGAAAAAAGAAATGGGTGTAATTCCTCTACAATAAATCTACATAAATTTATTGTTACACATAAACGAGGATTTTGACGATGACCTGCTTCAAGATGTAGTGGAGGTCCTTGGCAATAGTTGACATGATGATTTGCAGTCAATTTATAAGAATAAAGAAAAGGGATATGAGTGAAATCGATGTACTTTAGTGAAACAATATATTTGACCGCACATAACAAATCCAAATCAGGAGAAGTTCTTCTTGTTGGAGGTGACCATGGTGTATATATGTCCACCTTTGCGCTTGAACAGGCCGATTTCAGTTTTGAGGTCTTCAATTTATTTCGCCAGGAATTTAATAAGATCCTTCAGGTTTTGCCTTTCTTTATCGAGTTCATCTTTCTTGGAAACATCATAATTTTTCTAAATTATCAAAAAGGTACAAATAGTTGTTTATTGGTGGAGTCAAGTTTCTTCTTGAGTTAATTTTCATGTTCACCTAGATCGGTGATGTCGTTGATTACTTTTGTGTTTTGACGTTTGGCCTCGAGAAGTTATCTCTTTTTCTCTTGGAGTTGCTATTTGATTTGTTCGATCTATAATAAAATTAAAGTTACTCTTTTTGATACCTATCTCTACTATCGCTTATAGAGAGTACGGGTCTCAACTAGATGATCTGTAGGCTCGAGTTATTTTAGTTTTTCCATCTAGAATGTGTTGCCAAATTTCAACAGTTGTTTTTATTCATATTATTTCCTCTTGACTTCAATAGTGTTGGCGGCTCTTTACACTAAATCAGTTAATTTTGTCAATTTTTTCTTTAAATTAGTCTCCTTTTTGCAAATGTCAACAGTCTCCTTTTCAAGTTAGACAATTCTCTCTCCAAGACGGTTGAAAGAATGCCTGGTGAAAAGAATAGGGTTAGTGAAATCTTCTTGTAATCTAGCCCGACCTCCAACTTTAACTGTATATTCGATTTGAGAAAATCTGAGAGGGAGAGTGACATAGACTTGATTTATTTTAAGCAATTTCTTTTTCTGATAGGCTTTTAGTTATTTTTCAGCATTGGTTAAAGAGGTAGTGATAGTTTTAATTTTATTGTTGATTTGATTTCTTTGTTTTTAGAGGTCACTTTTCCTCTTGGAGTATTATTATATTTTCTCGTCATACTCACATATCTTTCTGACTCTTTCGAAATTTTTATGATCATTTTAGATCACTGTGATATCTGGTTTTTCATCCTCATCTTCAAATTCATCCTAGCTCTATTCCGATTCTTCCTCTTCCTCTTCTTAATCTTAGTCATCTTCATCATGATCACTTTCTTTTTATTTTTATTACATTTCTGCTTGTTTCTTTAGTTTGCTGATCCTTTTCCTTTCTCTTATTTTGTAGTATCTTATTATTCTTTACCGCATCTAGTCGTCATCTGGATAGACAAATTCTCGTAGTATTTTCTTCTACTCTTCATATTTTTTCTTGAACTCTTAGTTGAGGATCTCAATTTAGCCGATTTCTGTGGTCAGTTGGAGGAAAGTCGACTCGAGATTGTTTTTTTCATTTCCGTGGGTGGTCAGTTGATCCATGAGTTGCATATCGTAGGTCTACATATCTCTGAAGATAATGAATTCCTGAGCATAAGTGAGGATCTTCATTTCGACAAGGTTCAGATCGCTTTGAAGTTGGTATTTTATGCTTTTGAGGGTCTATAGCTATTGATCAAAGTTGTCTATTTCGTTGAAGAGCTCTTCTTTGAGGTGTTCTTTTTCAGTCTCCAGTTTTATTTTTCTGATCTATTGGAGTTATTCTTCGAGTGCTGATTTTTTGACTTTTAGGCCTGCTCTTGGTTTGATTTGTAGCCCTGGCTTTTCTTCCTTCTTCTCAACTTTTTTCTTTCTGGGTCTTTTAATTTTCTCACCTTCGTTGTTGCCTTATTTTTCTTATTATTTTCCACCTCCCATGCCCATTCCTGATGTTTTCTTGCTGGCCTCCTTTTCTTTCTGCTTCTGGGCTACATGTTCTGTGATATCTTCTTCTGTAATTTCAATTTCAGTCTCAGGAATTTCCAAATCTTCATCAATCTCAAACAATATATCATCGTCCTCAACACCCAATTCTTTATTGATTTTTCTCAATCTTTCATTGAAGGGGTCCAGTTTGTCCACAAGTTGTTTCTTTGCCTCTCGCAATTTTTGAAGACGAGAGTTGAATTATTTTTTTTCCTCAAAGAGATATTGATAGTGGAGGAAGAGATGTTTTTTCTTACGGCTGACATTCAGTCTCTAGTTTTAGGGTACTTGATAATCAGGAGAACATTTTAGCTTGTAGTCACCCTTAGTGGCGTTGGCGTTAGATAGTTACTTTTCGAATTAAATTTCTGCCTATCTGATTTTATTTCTCACTTCTTGATTTTATTCTTTCCCTTTTTTCTGATCCTTTATTTTGGCTTCGAGAATGGCCTTACTTTGTTCGAAGCTAGCTACAGTCTTATTTTTCTTATCATCAACAGTCGACACTTGCTCTTCTTGTATAATTTTTTCAATATTAGCAAGTTATCTTTCGATGTAATTGGTTAATTTGTTCATTTTGAAGGACGAAACCACAATATTTTTGTTGATTCCTTTCACACAAAATTTATTGAATTCTAAGACATTAAGAAAATAATCTTATATTTTTTTCTTTTTAGTGGCGGCATAAGCTTCATCCCAGGATAGTTCCTTCCTGGTTTATTATTCTTCATTGTCTATTCTTTTCTGATATGAGGCGGTGTATTATGGATCGACTAACATTTCTTCAGGGGTCAGTTTGGCTAAATTATCACTTTCTTTATTGTTTGCATCCACTATTTCCTTATACAGCTCTTGGAGCTACTTTACTTTCTTCTTCTTTCTTAACTTCACCTTCTCGGCTTCAGTCAATTTCATATCTTCTTCAGCTTTGAGCTTCTCATCCTGAAGGCCGTATATGGTACTATCTTGAATGTCCTAGTCAGGATGAGCACCGAAATCTATTTTATCGGAGAAGTTGGTGGCACTGATACCGAGTATGACGGAAGGGATGGAGATTTGTACAGGGTCGATGTACTAACACTTGACTCCTTTCATAAAGGTAGAGTAGTCAATTTTGTGTACAAGCAAGGTACCATCTTCTGAGGCACTGATGACAGCTGTATTTTCAATGTTAGTGGCTACTTTCTTAACAATACCATAATTTTGATCAAAACAGTGTTTTCTTAAGAAATTTGGAGGTTCGTAGCGATGTCTCAACTCCCAGCTACCATTTTTATATCCAATTGCGATCATGTCAGTCGTATCGGAAAAGCTAAGATAGGATGTTTTCCATTTAGGAATTTCAATGCAATTTACAGGTCTATCCTTGCTGAAATCGATAACATACAAATATCCTAGATAGTTGCCTTCGACTGAACACAGGATCTTGTTGTTGTCGGTGTAATAGGTAGCATTTAGAATAGGTGCGGGATCCCATTCGACATCGAGAACAACATCATCAACATTCATACCTTTTGTTTTCATGAGCAATAGTTCCATTTATCGATCTTCTTTGTTAGGTTTTTGAGATTACATCATTTTCATGACAAAAGTTCGAGAGGTAAAGTTCTTCAAGTAACTTTCACTGAAATCGCATTATTTTTCTTTAGGAGTGTCAATTTCATGGAGTCGACCATCTTGACAAGCTAGTAGTACTTTATCACCTGTTCGATCCCAACACATATCGTTTATTTTGAAGCCAGTTTCAAGCAAGCAATAAGGTGTAATTTTTGACAAATTAACAGGATCTAGAGAAAGGAAGAAAAGTGAACCTGTATTATCAGCCACCACTACGATGCTACCTTAGCGATTGCATTTCACTCTTATGATTGGGTTCTTATGCACTTTAAAGGCCTTTATTAGCACGAACTTCTTCTCATCTAGACCGATGAACCTGACAATACCATCAGAAAAACCAGCAACCAACTATCTGCCGTTATTTTTCTTGGAAAATGGTAGCCAATCTATGCAGGTGGCTTAGCCTTCAGTGGCGAATTTTCTGTTGTAAAATTATTTCCTGTTGCCATAGTCGAGCAACCTTACGCAACCATCGTAGCCAGCAGTGACTACACAATTATTGAGGGGGGATACAGCAAAATCATGATATTTTCCTGAATTGAAGGTCAGAATCAACTCTCTTTTGTCAGTCTCTGGCTCATATTTCCACAGAGCACCATGAGCATCTTGAACAATCCAGTAATCCTCTTCAATTTCAATCCAGTTGATGTAGGCAGGTTTTTTGAAAGGATCTTCAAAATATATTTATTTTTCTGGCTTGATGTAGAAGTTGAATTTTTAGTCAGATTATCCAGTGTTTATTGCTTGAGCGTCCCAAAATTTGATGTAGCCGTCAGCACCAGCAGAAATGATTTTCTTTTTGTATTGTTTGACGTATTCAATTGGTCCATCGTGGCATGGTTGATCAGGGGAGATTGAAACAACTGACTTGATGAGATTCCCTTCCCAGAGCAATAATTTTCCATATTAAGAAGAACTCAGCACATTGCTATCTTCATACTCAGCATAGGATATCACATCTGATAGCTAGAACTGACCAAATTTAGCGATATCTCCTTGCAATTTCAAGCCAGTAAAGGTTTAGGAGATTTTCCAGAAACGGATATGTCCAGTACCACTGGAGGTAAGCCAATTTTAATTGAACTCGCTGAAGGACACTTTGTAGACTTACTGACTGAAAGCTTTTGATTTAAGCATCAATCTTTCTTGTTTCCACTACCAGACTGTCAGCAGGAAGTCAGGGTCAGAACCAACAGAGGCTAGAGTATCACCACTACCTGAAAAATTAACAGATGAGTAAGCTCTTTCTGTTCCTTTTCTCAGAATTCTGTATAACTTGAGAGAAGGATATTCATAGATGTATATATTAGGGAAATTTCCCATCTCAGCAACTGCAAAATACTTTTTGCTAGGGTGGACAGCAATTGAGCCAATACCTCCTCGATCTTTAGAGTAAAAAGTTTTCTTATCTTTAGTGAAATGGTTGTAGATGGTATAGGAGATACCTGAACTATAGATGATGTTATCGCGATCGAGGACCAAAGCATTGTATCGTTTGTAACTGTCATGTCCATAAAAACCATCTAATTTGACTACTGCTTAGGGGATGGGGCCTTAGGAGTGAGTGGTCTAGACGTGGTTGTCGTCGTAGTAATAATCGTCCTGGATCTGAATGGACCATGGGATACCTTATGAACCTACTCGATTTATTCTTGCTTTTCGCCTTAGACGATATCGACCCCTTCGGGAAGGACGGAGTCTGTAAGGTTGACATGCCCAAGACTGTTTTCAGAGTTTGATTTTTGGATCTGTTTGGACGGTTCTTCCAGCAATTTACTTTCATTGGGGGCAGATTCTACCTATCAAAGTTCATACATTATTTGGAGACTTAGAAATCTTCCAATACTTTCTTAGGTTTGATTTATTCTTTGATCAAGGTATGTTGTAGGGTCTATTCGTTCGACATTTAAGTTTCAAATAATATAATAGTCATCCTGAAATCATTCAAGGTACAAACAATACAATATGAGTTTATTTTATTTTTCTTGATTTTTTGAATATTGAAGTAAAAGGGATGGAATATTAATATGTGAGTTTTGATATTGATTTTAATAATTAATTGTTGAACCATGATGATTTTGTAAGTCCGTGTTTATGAACCCTGATTTCAATCCTTACACTGATCACACACTATACTATCTACCTACTAACAATTACTCCTCCTACCTTCTGCTCAGCCCTCTCAACTCAGACAATCAAACTTGCATTATCAGTTCAACTTTTAATGCTGCTTCAGTTATTGTCATGAAGTGTATGCTTAGTAGAATAAATAGAGCTTTTTTTTTTTGAATAGATATTGAAGTTTGATTTATGATGATGTTTGGCGCTTCTCTTGATATTTTTTATAAGTGATGTTTCCCACAAGTTTAGAGAACCCTTTCCAGCAGAGTAGAGGCAGAAGGCGAGGACGCAACGAGCCCAACAATCGAGACTATATCTGTCCATGTGGCAAATCATACCTCAGTTACCCTGCTCTCTTCACTCACATCAAAATCAAACATAATGGACGTGTATTGACTCTTTTTATATCAGGCTCCAGGTCAGGTCATCAAACCCCGCTCGGAATACGCCAGCCGTCGAGGTCGACCTAAACAAGTACTTTATCTTATCATCTCAGAAAGAAGTATACGACAGTGACAGTGATACTGAGGATATTGCTTCCAATTGCATAGACCGTCTTTGCGATTTTGTGAGTGACATAGAGAAATGGGATGACGATGGCGCCCTGAAAGAGATATACACAAAGAGCGATTTATACGACATTTATGTCAATTTCAACCCACAGTAACAGGAGCCCAAATATGACGAAAACGAATAGATCTACTAATAAACCTGTGCCAACGTCTTTTGCTAATTGCTAGCATAAATTCACAAAAGAATGAATGAGCCCTACTACTTCGATATCCTATTTGTCTTCTTCATGATGTGGGCCAAGACCATCAATGAATAAGCTCTCAACGATGGCTCGGATGAAGATGAGGAGGCGTATGATGACAAGGAGGGTTCGAGTTCTCAGAAGCCAAGGAAGCGGTCTAAGGTGTAGCAGGAGCAGATTGGATCTTTGGTACACATTATCAACATCTTCATGTTACAGTATGTACCCAAATACAGGGAGGAGTTCGAGTTGGGCAAAGCACATCTGTTTAGCAATTCTAACATTGCCAAGCTCATCGAACTGTTTTTCAACTGGCTGACAAACAAGAAGTATCTGGCTCACAAGGTCCGCATCAATTAAAATTATGCTTTTTGAGAAGACAAAGTTGATAGTATGCTTTTATGAACAAAAAATAAATTAAATATCATAGCAGGCACTATTTACAGAGTTTATCGACTGCTCCCTGCACATTGCGAACTTCTTAAATGATGGGTAGCTTTTATTCACTGGGGAGATTGGAACGATTTAGGATGAATATTTTTAGCTTGTTGGCAGCAGTGCTGACATCTCTGGAGAGTTGGCCCAGTCTAGGAAGGTTTTTGTCAATAGGAGAGCCTTTAGCTATGATTGGCAATTTTTTAGAGTTGGGCTAGGCCTGTTTGGTGATGGCTGTTAGCTGACTTACTAGGTCAGCTAGCTCTTTTTCCTTTCCGGGCTGTAAAAATTTATTGTTGTTTGGGGACTTATTGGCCAGTTGATGGGTGAGAGTATGTATCTTGGCTGTGCTGATAGTGAGTTACTTCTTTAAATTAGCAATTTATTCTTCATATTATTGATTTTGCTTTTTTGTCTCAGATAGTTCGACCACAAGTTCGGCCGATTTTTCTCTAGACTCGATCACCAGTTCTTTACTCTTGGTTTTTAGCCCTTCGAGCTGTTTTTGTAAATTTTGGCTTTCTTTGTTAGCCAAATTCATCTTTTTTGTCCACTCTTTCTCAAGCTATTATTTTTCTATTTTAGCTTTGTTCACATTTTGTTCCGACAAGAGCAAACTATCTTTGAGCACTTTACAATTCTGGTTGAGATCTCTTATGGTAGTCTCTTGGTTTTTTTTTGTATAGAGTAGATCTTATTTATTTTTGCTTAGACGCACTTTTGTCTGCTATAGTTAGGCAACTTTTGATTGCAATTCAGAAATTTCTCTATTTTTGTCTCTCACCGATGTCTACAGTTAGCCTCGGGTGATCACTAAAGCTTTGTTCCCTTATTCCAAATTTTTCCTTTTGGTTTCAATAGATTCCTTTTATTTTTAGAGCTGATCGATTGTCAATTTGAGTTAGCTGATTTATGTTTGTTTCTAGCAGACCATTTTATATCTAAATTATGATTCAGCACGAACTGAAATAAGATCTTTTGTTCTTTTTTACATCTCAGCAGTCAGACTATCTTTTTATTTGGACATTTTTGAAAATTGGAGCTATTGTTATGCAAATTTGGATTTTAGCAGACGATGAGCTTACTTCTCTGTTTTCAGGGTGGCTTCTAATTAGTTGTATTTGATGTTGGCTTCATCGAGTTTATTTTGAGTCTATTCCTGTTGAATTTCCAATTTTTTCTTGAACAATTCCTAACTTTTCATCAAATTATTTTTTTCCATACTGACCTGATCATTCAATTTATTGATCTCTCGGAGATGTCCTTTAATCACATCATCTTTTTTGCCAAGTTCATCCCTGTGTTATTTCTTTAGTCCTTCCATTTGTAGTTTCAATTCTCTAACTTCACTCATTTTATCTTTGAGTTCATTTTGATATCGTTTTATCTAATTTTAGAGGGTGCTGATTTTGCTGTTGAGGTTTTATTGATGGTTTTTATGGTTGGTGATATCTTGTTATAATTGTTAAAGGATTTGCGTTTTGATTTTTATTATTTTAGAGGCTTAGCTGTTTTTGGCTCTCTGCTCAAGTAGCTCGGTTTCTAGGTTATTGACCATCTCCTGATTCTTAGCCCTTTATTCCCCTATTTTTCTCAAACTATCATTCAAAACTCTGGCAATCTCAACCTTATCATGTTTAATATGTTGATTGGCTATATTACGACTCTGCGTCAGCAATTAATAAAATCTTTCCAATACTTGCACTATACCCTTGAATAAATTATCTGATCTGATGCCTAGTGCAGTCATGGCATCTTAGTTCTACTTGAGCATAAGTCGATAATTGAGATTTTATTGATGAAGCTCTTAGATGGAAGAGAGGGAGGTTACTTCTGTGCGTTGAAGGGCGAGCATGCGTTATTAGAAGTGGAGGTTGTTGTTTTTGTAGTTGGATGTCTAAAGGTGAGCTGAGAGGAGTTCATTTTAGAGGTTTTTGATGGTGTAGTTGAGGTCCTAGACTTGGCTTTAATAATCGAGCGTCTGTTGCTATAGCTTTATGACTTACTCTTTGAGGCGTTCGATCTGTTACTATCGTTATTCTTTTTTGCTGGCCATAAGTTAGATCTATGTGGTAAGTTCGATCTCTCTGAGTTGTTCACGGTGCTCTAGTTCCTCCAATAACTTATCTCGATGCTCCACTTAATCCCTCAAATGTACAACTTCCTCTTCCTTCAATTCCAACTATTTGACTCTCCTCTACAAATAATCTCGCTCTTCTTTCATATTATCCAATTCTCCTTCCAGACTCACAACTTGTTCTTTCACACCGACCAGTTCTCTTGCCAATTCACAGTGCTAGTCATCCTTAACATTAAATTTGTCGGTTAGGGTCATTGCTTTTTATAGCAATTCGATGTTTTCTTGTGCCAGAAGTTCCATTTTTTTGTTAAGCAATTCATTGATTTTTTAGTATTATTGTAATTTTTTGGCTCTGGTGGCATTTGTATATTCGGATTAGAGTTTGACCTTGCTCAGTTAGACCTAAACTGTTCGAATTTGTTTGTTGATGGCTACTGATTGTGCATTGTCCTGTTGTGCATCATTTTATATTCTATAAATTCTGGCTTTCAATTGTTTTTGAGTGCTGAGCAATTCATCAATTTCGTCAGATTTTTGTTTATTTTATCTGACCAGAGAGATAATTGTCTCCTATTTCTCAGCATTCTTCGATTTGTATTTCTGAACCTCAATCTCGAGTTCCTCAATAACCGCATGTTTTTGAGCAATTATTGCCTAGTTCTATTCCTTTTTTCTATTTGCATCCTGAAGTTGTCGTTTGATAGCTTTTGTTTATTAATTTTTTTCATTTTTATTTTTTAGAAGTTCTTGGAGATCTGTTATTTATTGTTTGGCTCTTTATAGTTCAAATTTGTAATTTTTGACTTGATTGCTGTAATCATCTATTTTTTGTTAATATTTTGCTGCCGATTCAGTCAGATGATCGACGATGGCTTGTGATTCAGTCAGCAATTATTTCAAATCAAATACTTCACTTTTCATCTCTTTTATTTCATTACATTTTTGTTATAATTCCATAGTCAATTGTTTCTTATTTTCATGCATTTGTCTTTCCTTCTCCTTCATGATGATCATCAATTCTTGATCTTTTTGGCTCATCTTATTCAAAGCTGAACTTTTGTAGTTCATCATCTATTTGAGTTGGTTTTAGGCATCTGTTAGTTTAGTTCTTAATATTTTGGTTTATTCACTGTGAGAATTTTCCTTCATTTATATTTTTTTCTTCAAGGAACGAATTGTAGTTTCTCGTTTTTCTAGTTCATCGTTGATAAAGTTCAGCTTAGCTTTCATTTCTTTGTTCTCGCTCATCAAATGTTCTATTGCCATCTTGGCGTTCTTGACCTACTTCAGTAATTTTTAACTCTTGTGATCCTTCATCTTCACCTGCACTACATTTTAATCTTTGCTACTAGGAGACTTTTATTGTTCTCGGTTGATTCCATAACTTCTCCTTTCAGTTTTGCTCTAGTCATCTATCCATATACTATCCCTGTTGATGTTCTTTTGGCTTGAGCGATGTTTGCATTGACTTTTGAGAGTGTTCGGCTGTTTGAGGGAGTTACGAAGATAGCGTTTTAGTTCATTCGATCCTGATTTTTATTATGGCTAACTCATTTAAGGATTAGTTTTATAATATACCGCTGACTTAAAAACGTCGGAGGAGTGACTCACTCTCACAGATCTGCCATCACCCCTGTCATAGACATATGACTTCTAGGGGACTACTTTCTTTGAGGTGCTGAGTCTGCTCTTGAGTGAATACTCAAAAAAAGCGGCGGAATCATGACATTTGCTAAGTTTAATTCTTTCATGTTTGATATGTTGACTGCTTTTGGTGATTGTTATTGTAGCGATGCCTGCTTTCAATTTTTTAGGGCTACTTTTGGTGGTGATAAACATGATGATGTTCAGCTAAGTTCAATCAATATTTTTACCTGTTTTGCTAGGAATTACTTGGTCTTGATATCGTAGATTAGTTCTGTTTAGATTTTAGTATTGAGGTTAAGATTGAGAGGGTTGTTTGAAAGGTCACTACTGGCCCAAATTTATTTTTGTTCATTACCTAACTTTACTTTGATTTGTACCCATCTACATTTCTAAGCTAAACTAAGCTGTAAATTTGAGAGCAAGGGAGACCTGATGTATAGTCAACTGGATAACCACAGGTGTATATTTCATTCTCTCCTCAAACATATAAATAACAGTCAGTAAATATCACTTTTTAGTTAAATACTCAACTAATCATCATTGTTAGGGATGTGCCTGCATATACTCAATATCGTTGCGAAGTTCATCAATCTGAGTCTGGAAAAAATGATTGTAATGTTGTAGTTATTGACTACGGTCCTAGAATGCTTGTAGTTATTGCTGCATATAGAGGATCTCGTCGATGAGAGCTTAGCGTTTTGGATCCGAAGTGACTGGTTGGTTGTTTTGAGGAGTGTTTTCAGGTGCCTATTCTTACATTTTTTGATTATTATTATAAGTTGATGGGAAAGCAGGTGATCAGTGAGGAACGGAAAATGTTCCTGGAAACGATCAAAGATATAAGAAAATTGGTCAACCAAGATCGTGGTAGTTACGCCAAAGATACGATGGGCCTCAACAAGCACAACACTAAGGTCCCTTTCACACATCTCCAAGGTAGGCGCAATAAATTAAAATAACGTCACAGATAGTAAAAATCACGAGCAAGGGAGGAAGGTATTCAGTTTGACTCGAGCATGAAATTATTCAATTCGCAGGTGATGGAGGACAGAAGAGAAAAGGACAAGTTCGAGAAGAATAAATACAAATATCAACAAGTGAACTCGGGCAAAATAGGCCATGACAAAGATGGCTTTTTGCATCTGAACAAGAAAGATTTGCATAGGATCAACACCAGTGGCACTAATTTGAGCAGTGGCCATAAGACCAAAGGCAAAAGCTTCAAGGGTAAATCATTCAAAGGAAACAAAAAATTCAAACAAGGCAACAAGTCAAAAAAATGATTGTGTATGTGCTTGCAAATATCATTTGAGCATATGAGACAAGGTGTAGGGTTTCCAAACGTTCATGGCTGACACTTCTTCCTCGATTGACACAAAAAAGTCACATTCTTTGCTATAGTTCAACTCCTCGATCTTGGAGGTATGTGCTCCATGATAGAAATCGATGCAGTCCTACCAGATCAACACCTACCCTCGGTTTCCGCCACTGGCAAACATAAACTTTTCGGTTCGAGGGTCGTTGGCTTAGATTTTGCATAGTTTTGTGACTGTCTAACTTTGACCCTCTAACCTGAAGCTATCACAGTTAGTGTTGCGAAGGTCCCAGTATTTGATGTTCGGGTCACCACCAGAGAGGAAGCTATTGTTGCGGAGGAAGAGAAAACAGTTGACTGTGTGCTGGTTATGATCGATTTTCATTGCCGGGTGTTCTTTTCTCTTGTCCCATCTAAGATAGTTACTAAAAATTACAGGTAGAAACAATTGACTTCAGGTGAAACCGAAACAAAGAAGTTCTGCTCGACTCTTTAGTTAGTTGAAAGCCAGCAAATATCACTGACAGGGGCTCTGTGATAGAGAAACTTCAGGGCAGCTTTTTATGCTCTGGCCAAATTGAACAACTCAATAGTTCCATCCTCCCTTCCTATTAGCAAATCTTCTCTTCTGCTTCTCATCACACTCACGTTCTTTTCACCCTCCAATTGTTGTCTTGGTTTGATGCCTTCTGACTTTTCTTTGCTGAGCATCGAATTGAGTGAGTACAAATCGACAATTGACTTTTGTTCCTCATTAACTGCCAGGAAGGTGCTGTCAACACTTTTATTGGAATTTGTGACCAATTACTCAAAACAGTTTATCGGATTTTCAAGTAAGAGTTCTGTTTGTTTCTCGACAAAAGGTTTCAGTCGATCATCATGGAGGGTCGTCAGCAAAGGAACATCCAGCTATGTAACTCATTATGGTACTTTGTTGTAAGAGAGAGCACCATTGCCAGCTGTTGTGGTGGCAGCCATGACGAAATCGAAATTTTGGAACTTGAATGATTTTCTGAGTTGACAATCATATACTCATGTTTTTGTTCACGAAGGAAGCGAACAGAGTGGATGCGTTTGTAGGCTAGAAGTGGAGCACTGGTTAGTGTGGTATAGAGGTAGGGTGCCATTTTGAACCATTCGGATTGTTCGTAGGACATGAATTAACAAATGCTATATGGATAATTGTATATTGACTCTTGCGGGTAAATCACATAGTTATGAAGTGCTAATCATGAAACCTTCTAGCTCTAAAATAAATAAATGATTGAAAAATAGATAGACAATACCATTCGGTCATTTCAGTGGGGTTGGGGTTGGGGTTGG
>Ga0100402_1001266_pt1 | contig 29268 bp, 15 predicted proteins | sample CryGeyme20150102_FD_80419 | JGI IMG/M metagenome (GOLD analysis project Ga0100402, IMG submission 80419) | Groundwater microbial communities from Crystal Geyser aquifers in Utah, USA - Crystal Geyser metaG 2015-0102 | ecosystem: Environmental > Aquatic > Deep subsurface > Groundwater | place...
CCGATTTCTCCCGATGTGTTCCTGTTTCTGAGTGGGAGACGGGATGGGGCATTTCGGGTCATTCCGGTGACGTCGGATTCGGGTCTCCTTGTCTCACGTTCCCTTCGGCTGGCTCTGAGCTGTCCTCTGCCTAAAAACTAGACCAGTCATTCTACTGATTGTTTGCTACTCTAGAGTAGTAGTCCATGCAGAAAATTTCTTCAAAATTAGTAATGGTTTTATTCGGCAACATCAAACTCTTTGGTTAGCAAAGTCCGCTGCCTAGAAAGGGCCGAAGGAAACGTCTTGGCCACTGTCACTTCAACCAGTTTGTCCAATAATTGGGACGGCGTCGAGGTGAGAACCCTTTCACTTTCATTCGTCCCCGAATCGGTGCTGGACAAAGCTGGCTTTCGGCTGTAAAAGAAATGCTTCGTTTCCAGTGGCAAAGATTCAAGAGCACCATCTGAACTTTGTGGTTGTAGCAAGGTGACAGTAATAACAGTCTTATCCGCAGCAACAGTCATGGGCGAGTCACCCACGCGCAATAGGATCGAATCAGGAGACGTTTCATGAGTCAATGCTTGCTGAAGAGGCTTTCCATATTCCAAACAAATACATTCATCGAGTATTTGAGGGTTTCCTCTTGCTGCTTTATGAGCAGAATTGACGACATACGGAGGAACACGGCAGACACAAGGCATGCTCCAATCCAGGAACGTGGGAAGAGTTGTACTCTCTTGAAAACGCGGCGGTTTGTTGCCCGAGATTTCCACCAAGACGTAATAAGGCCGTTTAGACAGATCCTTTTTAGGACTTGTCTTGTCTCCGTTTTTGCTAAGAGCCGTAGTTTCCTGGGGTCTTTCTGTATTGTCCCGGACAAAAAGCAAAAATCTCTCTGCAAGCTTTGTCATTTCACTGCTTAACCCAGCCACAACTCTTCGAAGTGCGGCCTCTTCTTCAACGTGCTGTTTCCGCATGGAAAGATTCATAGCGCGGAGGCTTCTTCCATGGTGCAGACCCAAAGATCCGTATTCGCCGAGGGCAGTCATTACAGTCCGTAATAGATTCTCTAGACGGGAGTACGCTATTTCGTCCATGCCGTCTTCTCGCAAATAACACTCAACTGCCTCTCTGGCAACCGACGAAAGCATCGAGCACATGGCGACAACAGTAGGCTGTGGGAGTGTTCCAGAGGGTCCCCGCTTTTCAGGCGTGTTGAGCATGATTTTGCGGTTTGGTTCCAAGAATTCGTCCGCAAATGACATAACGGCCGTGTTTCCACGATCAGGGTGACCCAAGTCTTCTCCAACGGTTGACAACCATGTGGACCGTCTGGCGTCTGACCAGAGAGGGAATTTCGTTGGTCGCCAGACATGCTGCAGATGAGGCATAGCATCGGATATGGTATTGGCGCAGGCAACAAGACATTCCGCTGCCTCCAGCCATTGCTCCTTGGCTTCGTGAAGGGACTTGAGAGTTAGCAACCAACGAAGCCTTTGCATAGGTGCAAATTCTGGCAGGAAAAAATCGGCGGCTTCAAACAACGACTCCTCGTCAGCGTCGAAGGAGCGCTCGCTGATTGGAATCACTTCCACTTTTTTGCCGACCACATAGCATTCGTCTCTTTTTAATCGCAGCTCTATCAATACGCCGTCCAAGACTGCCTGAGAAGCCCGGCAAAATGTCTTCAAAACTGACGAAAGCTCCGGGTCGATACGATCGTCGTCAAGTGGATTGGCGTCTTCAATTTCCGCAAGTGACCTTCGCAACGGCCAAATTGCACGTTCTAGATCTTTGGCGCTGTTGACATGTCCATCGACGCTGTAAAGCCCAATTTCTCTTGCCGTTACCTCTGGCAAGACAGTGGCAAATATCAAGCATATTTCATCAACGCTGCCGAGTAGATCAAAGGCACCTCCAAGTAGGGAAATGACAAAGTCTACAGAGATAGAACGCACGGAGAGAGATGTGCTATTCATCAAGCTCTGAACGACTCGAATCCAATGTTGGAGATTCTTGCCCACAACATCCAAAAAGAGCTCCACCCCAAACTTTTCGAACGCGAAAATGGCTCCGCCAACGGCCCGCAGATGCGTCACCGCTGATTGCGGTGTTGTCAAAATGTGCAAGAAGAGATCTAGCACCGCGTGAATCATTTTCCTCTGTTCTTTTGGGTTGCTCTCAGTGAGCTTGACACACTCTTCGACGACAATGTTGGCACTGGCACAGATCGTGTTGAAGCTTTCTTGCAATAACCAAGGAGAGATGCCCTTGTCGACTTCCTCCGGAAATGTGGAAAAGCGTTGCTGGTCGATAAAACTCTGGCATGTAGAGCTCGCCAGACGTAGTAGGCGGATAAATCGATGAATCAAAATGTCCTACGATATAAAAACACAAGGTCAATCATTATGTTAGAGCTAGGTGCTGGTAGCAAAAAAGTTACCAATCACATCGAAGCTGTCACAAATATAATTACCTTTGGATCGCAGTAAGACTTGACAAGATTACGGATCAATACTTCCGGTGATTCCTGTAAGACATAAACCAGACACAACATCCACAGACTCCGGACTTTATGCGACGATTCCATTCTTGCCAACCATCGTACACTCTTTAGCGATTGAGTGAATAGTACCTCGGCGTACAAGCCAGCAATCCTACATCTACAAGCATTTGTCTGAAATCGTGTGTCCATCGCATGTCGTCGCAAAACAAGCTCGTAAAAAGCTGTAATCGCATGGATTGCCAATCCTTGAAACATCAAGAGGTCGCTGCGTTCAAGCTGAAATGGACTCTTCTTAGATTGGTCCCTATTTTGCTGTGATTTGTTGTTGGAAGATTCAACTTGCGCCACGGCTTCTGCTACAACAGCTTCGCATGAAAGAGCACAAACTGAAAGAGCCTCGTCTGCTAGGAGTCGTGCCAACCAACCGTGCTCGGGGCGTTTGCCATCGCCACTGCTGGCAAGCCTTTGCTGGATCTGGTCTGGTTGGTTTTCGAGAGGAATTTCATTCGCGCTCTCGCCGTACTGTACTTTCCAACTGGATATGTCCGAGTCACCATTACCCCCTGACGGTATCACACAGTTGTCGGAAAACTTGGGCGGAAAATTCACTGCCATAAAGAATGGCAGAACGGCCAATTTTTCGACTGCCCTTAGTCGAAGCTGCCTTGAGGCCCTAACCCGATGAATGGCCGCTTCGGTCCATTGGAACTCTAACATGCCTTTTTTGTTTTTCTGCAAGTGCTCTGTTTCACATGCATTCAGTGTCTGAAAGTATTTGACAATGAGGCTACGCATATGCTCTGGATGCAGAATAGTAAACAGACCCTCAAACCATTCGACAATCAGATCCGAAGAAGCCAACGATCGTAATAAGGCGGCGTCCTTCTCGTCCGAAGTGACACCTTTGGCCGAATGTGACAAGGCTTGGCCCATGACGCTTCGACCTAGCACTTCGACAAAGCTCTTGAAGATGCCCACATGCTGCGCATCGAGGCATGCTCTCAAGGATAGATCATTCGTTGCTTGGACCTCCGAGCCATAACGTACAGCCAAACTCTTAAGCGTTATCGGGAGCAGAATATCCTTATGGATAAAGAAGTCAGCAAGAGCATTGTTCGAAAGATTAGGGCTGAAAATTGGAACATCATTATTTCCATCTGCCTCTGCAATGTAGTCTGACCAAGCACTCAACCACAAGAAAATGATGGACTCGTAAAGATAATTCCCTCCCGACACCGACATAGGGGCTCCCTCTTGCTTCTGTTGCCCATCTTGTATAGAAAATGTTAGTGGCGCATCGCCGGAGTAACCACGAAACATAGAGTATCTAGATTTGGGATCATCGAATTGAGCGTCCTCGTCGTCGGATCCAGGTAACACAATCGTCTGGTTTGGCGCTTTTTTCGTCAAGGTGGCCTCCTCGAAGCATTCTTTTGTAGCTGGCCCCATCGCCTTTTGTGTTGTACCCCCCTTTGGTGATCTCCTCCTTGACCTTCCACAATCCAAGCTTAGTCGCCTCGGGCTAGGTCCGCCATTGCCAACACATGGCGCAAGCATAACGTTGGCCACGGTTTTAACTCTAGTGGCAAATCCTTCATTTTCATTTGTTTGTTGTTGTTCACCTTGCATAGCACGTGAAGCAGCGGCAGTGGCTGCCTGAATGCTGCTATCCGAATAAAAATCTTCTACTTGCTTCATCTTCGGGGTGCCCTGTAACTGACCATTGTTTTGGAGTCTCTCTATTGCTAATGCTGCCTGCTGTTTCTCTTTAATTGTCATGCTCTGAAAAGCAGTACCTGAAGTAACAATGGTCTCGTCATCGTCATAAAGATGGGCAAATTGAGTCTTGTCGTTGTATAACTCTGCTTCTATCTTCAATCGGTCTGTTTTGCTTGCACCATAGGCCACACGCGAAATTGTTGCTCGATCTCCAGCGTCGACTCCCATAGACTTCCTTCTGTTGAGTCGTTTCTCAATTCCATCTCGCAAAGAATCTTTGTGTCGAACCCTGACTGCCCCTTCGTCGACAACATTGTCCTCTGAAGCCGTATCGTCATGCAAAGTTCCCTGATCTTCAAACAATCTTGGCTTGGTTTTGAGGTCCGATTCAGAGCCAGCTTCTGAACTTTCTTCATCGGCAGTTTGGATACTTCGTTTCTTTGGGAGGAGAAAACTTTCGTCGAACTCGTCGAAGATGATTTTGAGAAATACATTCAATCTGACTGAATCCAATCGGTGCTTTAACTTTTTAAAAATCCCAAACAAGCTAATAAGATTTCCCATCATGAAATCTCCTCGACCTGTAAAGTTTGCGGCAGCGGTAGAGGGAAGTCCTCCTTGTACCAGGTTGCTCAAATGACTGTACAGCAAGAGCTGAAAATATTCAACAATGGTGCCGTCCGAAGCACTGGTAAAAAGAGCCGGAAACCCCAACGCAGAATCCGCAATTGCACTTTCACTGGGTAAAAATCGAGACAAAGTCGCTTGATTTGGGGGCCTGTCCTCCTCTGCTGTGAAAGAAACTGGAAAGTCGCGAATTGCGGCAGCCACTGCAGCATCACCAACATGAACAGAGCTTACAAGTCTGCTCTCCACGTAAAGCCTAAAATCTCCCAGCTTCAAGCGATGGCAGCCATTAGGAATAACGGTCGCCACCTTCATAGCGCCTGCAGTATCTCGCACATTCGAGCTACTGAGTGGGATGCTGTTGTCACCCACAGCTCGCAAAGAAATGTCTCGGGGATCAGCAGCTTTATCGCCTGTTATTTCATAGAGGGTAAATTGAAGAAAGTAAGTGCCGTCCAGAATCATCGGCAATCGGAGCTTAAATTCGTCTCTCATAGCCTGCTCCATCTGTTTGCCCCCTTTTGATGATTTATTTGACGCTGGCCTTCCGGGAATCTTTGTATAGACATCCTTCACTAGGGACGATCCAGCCCAAGTAGCAGTGCTATGAAAAGCCTGTAGTGGCTTGTTGGCTGATGCAATTTTGTTTCCGTCTAAATCCAGAGAGCTGCGGACCAGACGGACACGGACTGTGTACCTGGCTCTAACGTCAGTTTTCTTCTGTCTGCAATCATCTGATGACCTCAAAAGGCGAGGAGAAAGGTAAAGCAAGTTGATCAGTGATCGATAAGATGGTGGAATATCGAGGTCGTATTGCTTCTCTGGGCGGGCGGGCAAAAAGAGCATTTCACGGATGTCTGAGGCACCGAGGTAGCCAGCAGCTCTTGTATGCGACGGCAAACGTAACAAGTTTGAACGTTTTTTACTGCTATAATTACTCTCCAGCATGACTGCATAATCCCCAGATATGTCGCACAATATTTTTGGGACACTGGCTGTGCTGCCTTGGGGTTGCAACTGCAACTTGGAGCCATCAGACTGGGTTGGTTCTGAAAGCATGGACTGCAACCAATCAGTGCTCAAGGTCGAGCTAAAAATGCTCGCCGTGGCCGCTAACTCCGGGTCAACCTCGCTCATCGATTTGCGTTTCTCTTGGGTGGATGGTACGGAGCCTGTAGGTTTCGTTTTGGTTTGTCCAACTGAAGACGTGGGGCTCTTAGCAGGCCTAGCAGCTTTCTTTGGTGACGTGAACATTCGCTTCACAATGCTTTTCTTCTTTTCTTTGACTGCTGGCGAACCATTCGAAGTAGACTCGTCAGATTTGGAAGTAAGGGTGACCCTGTCTAAGGTAGAGGAATCACGCAAATTCGACGACGTTGCCAAGGATCTATCCGAGACGGAGGATGCTAGCGACGATGTATCAAAAGCTATAGATCCGTTGGGGCCTCCTCGCTTGCCCGCGTCGTTGTCAGATGCAGACATGCCTCGAAGCATTTTGAAATCATTGGTATCGCCATTGCTAGCAAGCAATAACGAGACTTTGGAGACACGATCGATAAAATCGTCCGGCGATTCAGGTTCCGCTGCAGCCGCCAACAATGTCACATCACTCATTACGCCTTTTGGAAACTCAAGCATTTGTTCTTGCTGTTGTGGCACCGCAGGCTGAACTCCATAGGCTAAAGGAGTCATCAGATTCGTCCCAAATTTTTTAAAGAATTCATTGGCATTTAATTTTTCAGATTCAATGTTCTCGGAAGATGGCTGTTTGTTGGAGGCTTTGCTTCCGGTAAAAAGATTTTTGACACTTCCGCTTCGTTTGTTGCTGGTTTTGCTCCCTTGCAAATAAACATTAGTAGTTTCGTCAGTCGCAACTTTGAAAACTTGTACGACCCAAAAAAGAGATTCTCGGCCCCCACGTATTGCCAGAGGATCGTACGAAAATATTGCCTTTTGATTTCGACGTCTCCAGGAGATCAAGACTTCCTCGGCAATTGGCGCCATCGGCTTGGTATCATTTGAACTGTTCTGCAATGGCACTGGAACGCTGAAACACGAAGGATCCAATTCCATTTTACCTTCCCAATCTCCCGCAGGAAACCAAAACTCCTCGCTGATTTTGCCATAAACACCGTTGGAATTGTTGTCGACGTCGCGAACAGCAGTCGCACTTGGTAAATTGTACAGCGCCAAGGAGCACAAGAGCGGTTCAATTTTCCCTACATTATGAAAGCGAATATCCGTCGGCCAGCACAATAGATACTCCATACCCGGTGGTCGATCATGAAAGGGTCGTGGTCTCCACCCGAGCGTCTTGCTATAGCTGGCATCCAACGGCGGCGCAAGTATGGAAGTACGGTTTGGTTCTAGAATTTTCTTCTTGATTGAATCCAAGTTATTGTTGCCACTGCCGCTCTGCTCAGTGTTCTTCATTAATGACTTGGAAAACAATGACGACTTTTTAGAAAAATGCAAAGCATTCAATTCCTTGGCTCTCAACAAGTCCTTGCCTGCCCACGGCATGCTCTGCAAACCTCCTGCATTCCACAACAAATGCTCCCGTGAGACAGTTCCACAAGCATCATCATCTTGCACCGCTGTGCCTAAATCATCGCTTGTTACAAGAACAATGATCCGTGGCGAAGCTTCTTCCCATTCTGTTTCCTGTTGAATTTCGGCTTGTTTTTGTTCCATATCTTCCTGGGAGGCATTGGGAAATCCCACGTCAGCTCGGAGTGGCAATCGTGTCTTTTTGTTTGATAAGGACGGTGGCACTGTAGGAAGACCCGCAAGAGTAGCCTCGACGGGATGAATTGAACGATAGCGCCCATCACGTTCCAATAAAGCCCCACTAGCTCGTCGTTTCCAGGCGGCCGCCCTTGTCTTGTTTCTGTCGCTTGCATCATCCCCAGCAGTCGTAGCAGCAGCAGCAGCAGCAGTTGTTGTAGGCAAAGCATCTTGCCACCATGGTACAAATAAATCACTATGAATACCAACACTGGGACTGAAACATAATTGTCGAATTGTAGTGACAGATTGCATGGCATGTATCAATTTCAAATGCTGCAGAGAAGGTGATAGTTTCCGTTCCGCATGTTTTATGGAAATGTTCCCGTGTGATGCCAATCGTTGAGCTGTCATGTGCCATTCATCTACCGACGCCATGCGGCGAACATCAAAGGCAGCCCTTTGGACTGTACTGACGTGTCGGATCGTAACAATGGCAGCGTCTTCGGGATTCTGAAAGTCTCGCGCTTTGCCAGTAGATGCTGTTGGTTTTCGTCGTTTGCGTTGTTGTGCGAGTGCTATTGGCGCCTGTTTTTGTCCCGTTTCTTTTTGCAAAGCAATCTGTGCCTGAGGCGAAGAAAAATCTGCAAAGTTGTTTCCGGTGTTGCTGTTACTGATGCTCTTGCTGTTGCCAGAGGGAGAATGCGCCGAATGATGGTACGTGTACTCCTGAAATTGTTGAGAGTCTCCACCATGTGTATCAAACGTAAAGACATTCTCAAGTGCCCCGAATCCTAACATTGTGTGTGCATTGTTGCTGTTGTTGGATTTTTTCTGTGGAGTGAATGATACAACGTGCCGCATAACTCCCGATTCATCCTGTTGTTGGCGTTGAGATTTAGAAGACGCCAAAGGACCCCGAGCACGATGTCGTCCGTTGGCCACAAAGACACTCTGATCATCCAGGGTATCCACCGTAGGGGCCGCGAAAATGGCCGGAATCTGATCAGATGCACTTGGATGGTGACCTTCTTGCTGTTGATTGGAAGCATATTCATCCTTGTAATTAGACAATGATGTGGTGGTATTGGTTTGCGCCATCGTAGCAGGTGATTCTTGTTCCTTTTTCTCATCCTTCATCGAACCGCTTTTCGAGCGGCGATTGCGTGACAGCATTGTTTCTAACTTAACTCGACTTGAAAGGTAGAGTGCAACAGCCAGCTTGAGTTTGAGACAAAGATAAACAAGTATTGGATATCGGAGGGAGATCAGGGACAGGTTCTTCGATCCCTATTGAAGATTTTGTCATTGGAAAACAGAAAAACGAAATGATTTCGGTCTGCTTTCGTGCGTTCGCGAATTAGATGAAAAAGGAGGGATTTTTCTCATTGGTAAGTTGTTCTACATGGACTGGAGTACGGTAGCTTCGCTCTAGCTAGTAGAGTTAGCTACTACTAGCTAGCTAATAGCGAGTACTAAAAAGAATTGTGGCTGTTTATTCGGGTGCTTGGCTGGTTCATCTATTTTGCTAAGTAGTACCGTAGTAGCAGAACACTGTACCTACTAGTACTCTAGTAGTGCTACTAGTAGAGCTATGTTCCTACTACTCGTAGCTAGCTTCCTACTAGAGCCCGACGAAGGAGGAGGAGGAGGAGGAGGAGGAGGAGAGTAGGGGTCCAATCGAAACAGGCAGTCGCCTTTCAGGATTGAGATGATGATCAACGATCTACGATCATCTGTGCTTTCATTTGAGTCTTCCGTAAGTCCTTCGCTTCCGCAAAAGCGAACTCGCGTCACACACCAGCGCGAAGAAACCCAGGTCGAAAAAAATAATAACGAACCACTCCAGCGTAGCGTACGGTAGCTAGCTAAAAATAAATCATCAAGGCATCCATATCCGTCCAAGAATATTCATGCCTACATCATTGTCAGCAGGCCTTTGGAGAATGGACAAGCACTCATCAGGAAAAAGAATGCAAGGGCTAACGCCAAAAAAGACGAAAGTTTCGCGATGTCAACTTTTGTGTGATTGCCTCCTCAAAATACTCTGTGAGGATCCCAACAAGCCTCGCGATAACTATGACGTAATACAGCAAAAGAGTGACAACTATCAAAGGACGCTAGATCCTGGTGCCACCAAGGCTTATCGAGGCTACAAAACCAGATGCATTGACGAACCTTCGCCCGTTGAAAGAATTGATCCTCATCTCCCCAAAGCTTATGCTATGCGAGGTAGCTGCTATTACCACTGAGCCCAAAAGTGATTCTCAGACGCTTCCAAACAAACAAACAAACAAGCTTTGTAATAAAGAGGAAAAGGCCTCCCTTACGGATAAAACTGATATACTTTACGATGGAAGATTCGGCAACACGGTCATGTAAATGGCCGCATGGTTTCCTTTCAAGCTAGTTCCAGTTTAGTAGTACCTTTGCCACCTTTGTATTGATAGAGGTTTTTTTGGCGAACTTTCAACAAAATCGATGGAGTTTCGACAGGTCAAAAGAGCAAACATATCCTCCCCGCCATCTGTCTACTATTAATCTAGAATTCCCAAATGGCCACCCTGTTCACCACTGGAGTGGCAGAAGTTTACGGGCAGCGAAGGAAGATACTGCGCTAAAAGAATTTGTGCATTGTTGAGCATGATGCACTGGTTGAGTGCCTGAAGGATGATAGAATTGGTTTCCAGGGCCAGAGTGCCATTTGTTGGGCCGATGAGAAACTATACACGAGAGACAACCGCACTATAATCGCGAATCAATCAATTTGAGGCAGGCAACTCGGGAGATGTTGTTGCCTGCTCAGGGACAATCGGCGTCGCATGAAAGTAATCAAGCGAATCGCCCTTACGGGTATATAGTAGTAGGGTGCTGTAGGTGTCCACCCGACAAAACATTCTCCAGAGCCTCATCCATAATAAGCAGTAAGGGGGATCATCTTTAATTGCAGTTTCTGTCAGGGATTGTTACAACGTCCAAGCATTGCTGTGTTTGATAGTAATATCATTCAAAGAATTTCAAGTGAAAATTCTGCCGCACTGCATCTCATACCTACATACTCTTTTGTAGCAACTGTTTGACCCTTGCGGAGAGCAAAGGAAGCCATTGTTTGTAGCCTTTGCTGGAGGGGTGTAAGCCATCCGTCATCGTTTCCTTATCAATTCGTTCTCCGCCATGGTCAAGAAATATATCCACTGTCTCCATGTACAGACAGTCAATTGACACGTCCGTGCTGCATGTCTGATTGAGTTGTTCATTTATCCATTTGATTTGTTCCCAGTAGTATCCTGTCTTATAATTCTCGTCTTCCATAGGCTTGGCCATGCTCATGTCACTTCTCGGCAGGAGGCCGTGAACTATTAAAGTGGCCAGTGGTCTCCTTGCTCGCAAGGTCCTGGTGACCTGCCGGATCCCTTTCAAAACCGCCTCCTTGTTGCATAATGTTCTACCCAGGTCGTTGGTTCCAATCAAAATTAGCCAAACTTTGGGATTCAAAGAGTCAGGTAGCATACCATTTTCCAAGTGCCAAAGCAGATTGGGAGATGTATCTCCAGACACACCTAAGGCCAATGCATCCATGCTGCCACCCCCAGATCTTGTCAAAATAGACCGAAAGATCTCCAAATTATCTGGCATCTGGGGTTGGCTTGGAAAGTGAGTTCTACCATTCATTCGTTCGGTAATCGAGTCACCAAGCAGTACCAGATCCACCTTCCCCGTGTTTTCCGCCTGCTCCACCAACAGGCGGTGCTTGTCGGCCCAAAGCGGATTATCAAACCATGATTCCGATAGCTCTGGATCTGCACAAGCACATGGCTCTTGGATTTCCAATTCTTGTCGTAACATTTCCACATCGGCACATCGTAGTTTCATTATTCTAGCTCCCTCCTTTTTGTTGCAGTGGTACACGGATACCAACAGACATAACGCCCCGATTGCAAGAGCAAATACATTCCTAGTTAGAGGCATCCTCTGTAAAGCAATTATTTTGTTGTTCTCTTTCATCTTTCATTGTGATGCTTCGTCTAAATTCTAAATAATTATAATGTTGGCTGCCATCCATAATATCTATACTCGTCTACCAGGTACTTTTCTTCTGTAGAGTACCAGGTAGTCAACTGTACCTACGGAACAACAAAAACTACAAGTCATAATATTTCAAGGACATTGAGTAGACTACAGTAAGGTAAGAGCTACACATGTTACGGTAATTACGCACAGTCGGGAGTAGGTAAAGCAAGAGTATCTGTCTTATCCTGAAGGAGTTGTTTTTCTTGCTACCCGCGTCCCGGCCAGTGAGCAAATCTGCTCAATCTTGGTTGCGAATTGGACGGGGAATGGTGATGGTGTATTGGGAAGGATCTCTGGGCGTGTTGAGTTTCACAAGCGAAAATTCTCCAATATCGAATTTGTTCTTCGTGGTTGAAGCATCCTCCAACCAGACTTTTCCAGTGCAATAAATCTTCTCCTCCTCAAAGAAGTCATTGTCGCCCTTCTCTGCCTGCTTTGCTTTCTCTTCTAGTTCTGGTATCCCAAAAGTTGAGCTAGCCATGGGCGGCAGATCTTTGAGAGGGATCAAGGACCGCTTACATGCCGTACCTTCCATGACGAGGATACGGTCCTTATTTGGCGGAATCACTAAACGAATGCGAACATCGGCTGACTTATCATCGCCATCTTTGTTTGGTGTTACCTTCCAGGTACCTCTACAAGCCTTTTGTTTCGTTTCCGGGTCCAACACTGGCCCACCAGCTGTTGTTCCGTCGACGCGAAACACGAGATTCTCAGACTTGCTGCCATCTCCACCGTCATCATCTGGCGGAAATCCTGTCGGTGAAGACATGACCTGCCAAAAGCCGACGAATTGCTCTCGACTTGGAAAAGGTTCCAATTCACGAGCCGTCGTTGCTTCTCGTTTTTTCGAGTTGGGAATGAGAGTACCATCCTTAAACTTTTGAAAGACTGAATTGTCTTGAATAGGAACCTTATCTTTCTTCACAGCCAGCTGCGCTTTTGACTTGACCACTCCGCGTGATGCGATGGCCTTTCGAATGCGCTCTTGTGTCAAATCGTCCAACTGGTCGGGGTCGTCGCCTAAATCAGAGGAATTTTCATTTGATGACTCAGTGAATGTTGAAAAAATGTCAGGATCACTTGTATTCGCATTGTCTGTGATTGGCTCTTGTACTTCGTCACGAATACCATCAAATCGGACATCACCTTCATCTGCCTCGTCATCATAAACGGTATTTCCCCGTGCAGCATTGGCTTTCTTTATGCGCTCCTGAGTCCAATCATCGAGGAGCGTCGTGTCTACATAAGGGCGCTTACCAAACATATCACTCAATTCGTCGTCAAAGTCATCAAAATCACCATCACAGTTGTCGCTGGCCATGTCCGGGCTAACGTCCTGGTACAGCGATTCCAAACGAGCTCTAGTCTTCGACAACATGGGATCATCAGGCAAACCCTCAACACTACCACGACTGTCCTTGAGGCCCTTCTCCTTCGCCCTATCTTGTTGAAAATCATATTCTGCTTGCCTCATACGCTGGTCCTGATAGTCTTCAAACTTGGCTTCCTGCTTTGTCAAAGAATCATTGCCTTCAGGCAAACGTGTCAATTGCATGGGAATGTGGAAGGCATCTTCGCCCAAACCAGTCTTTTTGCTAAAAGGGAAAGAAAGCGTTTGAGGATAAATACCAATTTCGCGTAGTCTCGTGGTGCCAAACACGTCATCCCACCAAGACGCCCAAAAGATGGGTGATATTCCGTTTCCACCCTCGTCCGAAGTACGCATCATCTCGTCATCCCGATCGTCCGGCAGTGGGTCCAAATAATCTTCGAAATTGGAAGGTATTCTCATAAATGGAAGTCGGGGGCGAAAAACAGTATTGTTGTTGCTTCCATCGACTGACTTTTCATTATTGGATTCTATGTTATCGTCGGGCGGTAGTGACACTTCCCACGAAGGCAATTGTGTTGTTATGGCGCGTTGTAGCTCGTACACAAAATGCTGCAGCCGTCGTGTTCCAGGATCATCCGGCAGAGCTACGGTACTTAGCACCTGATTGTTGGGTCCATCACATTCCAAAGATTGAAAAGTCAGAGCAAGAGGCCGGATACCGTTTTTGTTGATGCCATCAATGGGTTCTTCTTCAACTACGCCGTTGTCGTCCACTCTCACCGTATCACTATTGATTTCCGGCTTAACATTTATGTTCCTCTGCACTACCTCCTCGACGATTTGGTGTAATTTATTGGTCGCTTCCTGTGTGGATAAACCTTGCTGCGAAGGAGCGCGCACATATAGGAGCGGCAATCGTGTTTTAGCTGGTACCACGCAGGCATGCACCAAGACGGGGCAGTGATAGAGAATGGCACGCTGGACTGATTCAAGCTCAATTGCCAATTCTTGATTATCGCCCATCGGAATTGCAATCAAATGGGTGAAGTCCTGGCTTCTGGTGTTACAGCCATCGCTTGTACCTGCAGCTGAGTCGTCCTGTTCCTCCTTAGTTCCCTTTTTCAAGAAGTCAGAAATATAATTGACCATGCGGCTCTTCTCGGGTCCCACAGGCTTATCCAAACTGGCAGGAGTCGTGAGGTTCCATTCATCATCATCTTCTGTCTCTGGCTGTGGAGATGCTGCCAGGTACAATGGAATTTCTTGACGATGTTTCACTTGCTGGAAGCGGAGTATGCGCGTCGTCGTGAAGGCTTCCGTTGAAACCGTAAAGATGCTCAAAAGGCATAGTTGTAACAACGTGATGAGACCCATGGACCCAATTCCTGATGAAGAATTTCTCTTTTTCTTCGCTGCTTCCGCGACTGCAAATGTTTCTGTAGCTTTCTTCGACCCAAGGTCGGCCACAAAATCAATGACATCCGAATTGGTAAAGTAATTGGAATGAGCCGTTACAGCAGACAAATACTCATTATCGACTACCCCACGCTGTAACTGATAGTCGACACGTTGACTTTTACCTCCCAAAGGAAAGATTTCTGGTGCTGTGGAATGCGCCGCCCTTCCTCTACTCTGCTGAGTGCCTGCTCCCTCCTCGATCGACTTGCCGAGAACTGTCACTGCTTGAGAGAAAAGGCCGGAAAAGGAAGCTCGTTTACCTTCCATGGCGCGTAAGATCTCGTCGCCGATTTGTTGTGCCTTGACATGAAGGCGAACTCCTTGGCCTTGCGCTGTGAGGTGAGGTGGGGCTGGGATATCCTTGGCATCCATATCGGGGGGCAACAATAACGGCTCAATGCGATATGCGACCGGATCAGAGGGATGGAATATATTGTAAACACTACCTTCAACTGGGAGAGTAAATGGCGAAGCAAAAGGAAGTTGATTGGATACATCTTCAGTATTTTCGGTCTTATCCTTGTTGCTTGTCCATTCTTGAGTTATTTCTTCGGCTTTTTTCGTTCGCAATTCGTCAAAAACAGGATGACTCCCGCGCAGTGTGAGAAACATACCAATAGGACTGCCCAAGAAAAGGACGTTTTCTGGAAGAAACGGTAGCGTTTGCGTCAAGCGTTTCGGCAGCGTCGGTCCCCAACTACCATTTTGTGCAGTATCAGCATTCTCTTGTTCGGCGTAGGTCTGGTATCCAATTTGATTGTTATTCATATTATCATCTTTCGACATGATTTTCACTCCAGATCCAGAGGTTTCCTTCTTGTCACTTTCCACTGCGAGTTTCTGTTTGGGTACGGGTTCTTGAAAGTCTTTGAGAATTGTGAGGAGATCCCAAACAATCATGGAACCTAACGAGTGTCCCGTCAAGTGAACTTTGCCCTCATCTTTCGTAAAGTCGGGATGAACTTCCAGAAATTTTTCGTACGCAGTAGTAATTTGTGTCGTGACGGCATTTAGGACTGATTCACAAAAATTGGGAGTAATGTACATGAGCACGTCAAAGACGGCTTCGTTGGCTATTCCTCTCAATGCCGGGATAGTAGGCAATGTAATTGCTTGCAAGGATTTTGAAAGTGAGCTCGAGGAATCATGAATGGTATCGTACCATTCAATGGGAATAAATTCAATGCGATCGGGCATGTGTGGCATTGGATCTCCGGCCTTTTTTGCTTTTTCGCAAGCTTTCTTCCACTCCTCAACTTGTCGCTTCTGGACTGCCAACCGCAACCGGTTGACCTCTTCGATTAAACCAAAGACACTCGTATCTTCCCGACTCCACATACTCTCCCCAATGCCGTGCACAACGAACATCAAGTGTTTGATAGGACCCAACATTAACTCATTTTCTTCACCTTCCACTTTATATCCACCATAACCTCGTTGCAAATCTTGACTCGAGGCCAACCAACCGGACGGTCGTTTCTTCATACACAATGTATTACCACCGCCCGCTTTCACCACCAGTACTTTGGACCCATCCTCTAATTCAACGTTTTGGCTCAATACAGAGTCGATTCCTTTTCCAAACGACGAACTGGCTTCAATGGCCTTCTGGTAAAGGGATTCAATCTTTTCGGTATCTTCCTTGTTCCAGAGAGGCTCTAAATTTTGTTCTTTATCTTGCGTGTTGTTGGGATCCTTCCGAATGAACCAGACCGCCGATCTCAGTTCTCGTACGGGTCCCCGATGAAAGTTGCTGGTGATAGTGCCTTCCTTCTTGTTGGCGGTTGCCCGGCCACCGTCTATCAGAACGGTGGTCGATTCTTCTTCTGCTTCATTCAGAGCATAACAATCGACTTTACGTAGTGGCACCCAAGGATCATTTTCTTTCTTTCTTGATAACCACACTTTCAAGGGAGTTTCACGAACATCTTCAATCCCGTCCCAGTTTGGCATCTTCCCGTGGCGATTAGAAGTTTGAAGAATGTGTTGCGTATTCGCTATTGCTGTTGTTTTTGCTGTTGCTGTTCTTTCTGCGGCTGTGCTACTCGCTGTGGTACTATCAGAAGCTTCTGTCAGGTGTAAGATAATAAGTAAAGTAACAGACCGCTTCCACAACATGTAGTTTTTCGATAGGTTTTTTGTCCTGTATAATTGAGAAGTTCAGTACTAATATCTACCATGCGTAGTCTAGCTAGTCTGTTTGTTGGTTTTGGTTGGTGCATGTGCGAGATCAATACACTGTACAATATCTTACGAGTGGTGGTAAAAACGAATACCTTGAAGAAGTGTATATCCACGGGTAAAGCTGAACAGGATAAGTCCCGCCTATGACGTGTGCAAAGAGCTTTCGAAGTCCGTCCAACCATAATCGTTTTAAAACGAAAAAGCCTCTCTCTGATCACATCACGTGTTGCAGTTTTTTTCCGAAAGTTTTTTATGCGGCATCTTTACTAGACCTAGTAGTAGAGAGTTCATCATCTCGTCAACAAAAAAATTAAACACTACTACTAGTAGTATAGGACTTTGCAAGATCAAACTTATAGATAGTATGGACTCTTCTGATGACGATGAGCCACCGATGCTGGTGACGCTCGAAGAAAATACTACCGCTGACAATACTGGCAGCAGCAGCAGCAGCACATCACAACCCATCATGACCCCACCTACCTTCTCCCATCAGGAGTCCCTGGACCTTCCTCCCTGTCCTGTTACCATTCTCTCGGGATTCTTAGGTGAGCTCTTTTCATTATTTTGAAAAAGTGGTTTTGTTGAAAATGATATTGTTGTGGTTTGCTTGCAATTGATAGAATGTCTACCAAAAATATCTTCAGGCGCGTATCTTCGATTGATACTAACAGTTTCCCGTGGCAACAAATTTCGCTGCATGCAACACCGCAGGAAGTGGTAAAACCACACTCATCCAGTACATTCTCAGTTCTCCACACCACAAGAAACGTATTGCTGTGATTGAAAATGAATTTGCTGCGGGTAATTTGGGAGAAGGACTGGCCATAGAGACACTGATTGCTAAGAATGGTGCGGATAATTCCAGCTTGACGGACCTGATCGAATTGCCCAATGGATGCGTCTGCTGTACCGTCAAGGATTCTCTGGTTGAAACGCTCGAAAGTCTTGTCAATAAGCGCAAGGATTTGGATTATATCATCATTGAAGCTAGCGGCATGGCGAATCCTGGTCCTATTGCCAGTGTCTTTTGGTTGGACGATGCACTTGAATCGCGACTGCGATTGGATGGTGTTGTTACCTTGGTCGACGCCTATCACATACAACAACAATTGAAAGAAACGTTGGAAGCATCGCAACAAATCGCCTATGCAGATCGTATATTGCTCAACAAGACAGATTTAGTGGATTCATCTCGTGCCGATGAATTGAAAGGACTTCTGAATGAAATGAATCCTGCGGCTCAAATTCAAACAACACTGTATTCCAAAGTTCCCGATTTAGATTTCATTCTGGATGCCAAATGCTATGATGCCGAACAAAAAGTTAAAGATTTAACGGAAACAGTAGAAACACTGGCGGCAGAGTTGGTGGTAGAGGGAGGACACGACCACTCCCATGATCACGGTCACCACCACGACCACAGCGGCAAGACGGATGATTGTGCTCGCTGTCAAGAAATGCAACAAGAACACAAGCATACCAGCGCTGTGTCCACTGTCGCTTTTACCGAAAAGGGGACGATGGATTTGGATAAGATCAATGAATGGCTAGCCACTACCTTGTGGCCCAATCAAGACGAGAAAGATGAAGTCCTGAGGTCACGCCTCGAGAAATCTCTCGAGGAAAATCAAGAGGTGGACGCTCCGAAACGATACGGCGGAGATTTGGCAGTCGATGATGGTCGACAGCAAATTTTTCGCATCAAGGGTATAGTTTCGGTTCGCTGCAATCGTGACAAAGTAGAAGAAAAGGATTGGCAGTGTTGTGACCCTGAAACAGGCATCAATAGCCGGCGCTTCATCATTCAAGCAGTCTACGACTTGTGGGAGTGCCATGCTTCGAACAACGACTTCGGTCCAGACGAAGAGCGAGAATGCAAGGTGGTAGTCATTGGGCGTAACTTGCGTCGAGCCGAACTCAAAACAGGTTTCAGAGCGTGTCGAATTGACGCAAGCGTTGTTAGCTAGTATTGCAATGATCTAAAATGCGCTGTTTCTTTTTTACAAATCGTAATTTGACATAAACTTTGCGTCGTGATTATAAGGAAGCCAATTGGGGCGCCAAGATCGTCAAATTATAGACTGTATCGTCTGGTTGTATGTTAATATCTGGTACGTTGTGGTGCACCTTAGTTACTATAGACCTCATCTTGCAGGTCCCCCCCGAGAAAATGTTATAGACTTCTCGTCAACTAACTGATAGTGTCTCTCTCCTCTCATTTTACATGTTAGATTGTCTTCCGGCTTGAATTGCATTGAGCGCGTGGTCATCTTATTGCACCACCTCAACCTGTTAACGCAAAGAGAAAGAGAGAGAAGTGAAAATGAGTTGCAAAATCAGAAGAACCAAATCGACGTGACAACGAATGGTACGCATGCTAACTAATGCGCTTACATTCTCTACCAACGATTCTCGGACCACCTTCTTCTTGTAAGACTTGCGCAGCATTTCTTCGCGCTCTTGCTTTTTGCGCAACTGCTCTTCGTACCGAGCTTTTTCCATCTCTCTCGTCATATCATAATACGTTTCCTTATTGCCTCCTCCCAGGCCAAGATCAACGCCACAGCAGTTGAACAAATCGACAAAATCCTGGGCGGGATTGGCTTCATGTTCCTTGGCCGCCTTTCGGCGACGTGCCAAATTGCGAACAGCCGAGGTCGTTGGAGCTCCTTCTTCTTCCATCATTTTCATGACGCGTTGACGACGGTAGGCTGCCTGTACTTTGATAGCAGCGGCGGTTTCCTGTCGTGTTTGTGAGAAAGGGGAGCCAAGTATGTGAGGTTCATGTTTTCAAAAAGTGTTTGTACTGAATGCTTCACACGAAAGTTCATAGCTACAAGAGAGAGCTCGAGTAGAAAGAATAGCCATCAAGCAATACGTTGGTATCCTCAACTCTAACCAATAGTTGAGTGTGGGTTGTCCTCGGCCCAGATTTAATACCCACGTTTGAGCCGTTGAAAAATTTGTCGAAATCCCTAAGTAAACAGGAATTTCAGAAACTGGCAGGCTCGGTATCGGAACCAGAAAAAGAAAAAAATATCACCTATCACCATGATGGGCTATGGGCTTTTTCCTGTCAAGTAGCAACGGTAAACATGCAACATCCATACGATGCAAACACAAATTGAGTTGTAGTGGCGAGCGCGTACTTACGATATCTACCCAATCGTAACGAGGAGGTCCAGAATAGGCAGCTTCTTCGGGCCGAGGAGGCTTCTTGAAGAGCTTGGTGGATCGTGTCATGAACCAAGGCGTTTTGTTATTTTGAGAGCCTCCTCCTGACTGTCGCTCCGCAGCAGATCGATGATGCTCTTCCTCCGACGAGTTTTCTGTAGAAGCCATGTCGATGTCGTGGTCTTCCCTTTTATTAACTGCGGCAGGCTCTTCCTCAAAACGTGCCTTGGAAACTTCCCGCGTACTGCTCTGTTTCTTACTGTTGTGGTTAACACTGCTGACGCCGTCTGGAGCAGCGCTTCCTTGGGTCAAAGCTTCATCTCTGGTGGCACGAGCGCTGTCACTGGTCTTATCTTTCTTCTTACGGCCTAGGAATCCCATGGTTAAAATTAATAGGTATGAATTGGATAAAGTAATGTGATGAAGAGAAAGTTTGTACTTTCAGGAGTATTATTTTTTATATTGTATGATGATCTGCCATTAGTATCGTTTTAGCTAGGTACTCTATTAAACGCCAAGCTTCGGTTGAGACTTAACTACGTTCAATGGCAACTTCTCGCTAAGAAGGCCAGTGAATCACACGGGACTGGAATTCAACGCCTCGTTGGTTGAACAAGAATGTGGGAACGAAGCGACACAGAAACATGTCTTAATACGTGCACAATGAGACTCCCCGTGCGTGGCACTCTAAGAAATGTAGTGCTCCATTATAACCTGCACAAACGGAATGTTTTATCCGGAATTAAACCAGGGCAGACCCTTGGGTTTGAACCATCGATTGCCATCGCATAAATCATCAATGTCAGTGATCAACCAGTTGCTCAATGACTTTCCTTTTCCCAGCGACGAAGTGCGCACTCGCTCCATGCGCACACCGTGGATCACTTTCCGGACCTTGCCATCTTCGTAGCCTTGAATGACAGCTCCAGTTTCGATATCTCGAACTCGAAAGACTTCATCGCAGTACACTAAAACTTCTGCAAACGTTGTTGTTTCGATAACATCCTCGTCTGTCTCGGCAACCACCAAGTTAACGTAGGCAGACGATGCGTCTCCATCAACCCGGATCTGTTCGATATCCTTGATCAGTTTGGGATATCGTTCGGCGATCGATCGGCTGAGAGCCGGCAAAGAATGGAGAGAATGGATTTCTGCTCCAGTAGGTTTGGTCTTCAAAAGTACTTCAATTTGATTTTTCCCGCTTTTATTTGCCGACGAAAAGACATTTCGAAGTCTTGCCTCCATCATGGTATCGTATGAGTTGTCGGATTGCTCGTTGGTTGCACTTTTGTTATCGGGTTTCTCGTTATTATTATTATTATTTTGGTTTGTGGTCGGGGAAAATTCGAATTCTAGCATCAACTCTCCATCTTCGTCGTCTTCTGAGACAATCTTAGCCATTGGCACTACAATTTGAATCGCACTTGCATTAGAATTGCGCCGGATATTATCAAGAATTGTGTACAGTCGGCGTATTAAATAAAGCCGAGCGGTCCCACGTACTGGATATGTGCAACATACAAAACATTATCATTTCTGCAAAACGTACCATCGTAGGTATTTGAAAGAATACCAGCCACGCTTTGACAGAACGCCCAGGAACAATTGTCTGCTAGCTCTTCTTTCCAGCTGTTAGATCCTAACAGGATCTTCCAAAACGGAACCTCCAAATGAGCTCGTGCCGTCAAGGCACTAATAGTTGTACAGGATGTCTTATAATCAAAGACTCTGTTGCCTCGAAAGTGTGCTTCCCGTTCGATTAATCGACGAGGTGGATCCGGACTGTGAACCCAAGGAAACAACAATTTGGGTTTGGTCTTCCTGGCGGGGCTTTTTAATAAATCCAATTGGGAAGACGCCACAGCGGCATCAGTAGTCTCGGCCTCGGACTTCCACGCCATGGTTCGACGGCATACGAGGATACGTCTGATACCACAGTATGTGCTATCGAATGCTTTTCTTGATCGAATCATATTATGTTAATTGGGGGCGATCGTATGTACACACCACTTATACCAATAATGATATTATGTATTTCGTATTGACAGCGTGAAAAGAGTGTGTTGCTGAACTGGTGCAACGAAAATCTTTCTAATGGAACAGCTAAAGCCTTCTACTCTACAGTACTAAATGCTACGAGTAGTAGAGCTAGAGCTGAGTACGCTACGTAGAGTAACTGGTAATAACGGCGGTACTACAGTAGCTACTACAGTAATAAACAATGAAATTGTAGGATCTTTCCTGTCGCTGTTTCAAAATACTAGACTACCTGGACATGCAATTCGTAATCTGCTCTCAAAGCAGACAAGTGCTCTGAAGGACACCAGTTCTAGCTACTAGCTACCAGGTACTCAAAGTGGAAACAGCTACGACAAAGACAGTTAGCTAGCTAGAGTTCAGAATATGCTAGGTTGAAGTAATTTGAGCATCTGATCAAAAGAAATCTATTAAGATATCTTGTGAGAATAATGTTACCAATGTCATGCATTCAATATGACGGCATGGCACTCCAACCATGATGGTGCTTCAGTGGTACTGTATATTTGGTTTGCGTGCAAACCTTCCGCGCACGTCCACTGTCACGCCGTTCTTTCATTGAGGGTGTTGAGTGCTTGTACATCGAGTGCTTTTTTTCTGCGTATGCACCACTGCAGCATCAGCTCGGTACCTAGTGGCACTTGAATGTCAAGGCGACTTTGTCGAAAAAGTCGCTCCAGTTCACGTCTTCCTCGTCTTCCTCCTCACCATTATCACAAAATTGGTCATCACTGCATGTAAACCAATACTCTTCAGACTGATCACTATCGCTATTATCGGTGCTTTCTTGCGATGCAAGGTACGTTCCAGCGATTGGACTACCGGCATTAGGAGTGAAGTCCGCGACGAGACGATACGGGACAATCGGCGAGAGTCTTCAGTATGAAAAAAAGAGGAAGAAAAACGAATTGAAGAATTGGGGAGCAATGACAGGAACAGAATGGAATCAGAACGCTGTATTGCTCGTAGCGGTGCCACACGAAAAAAGTACAAAACAGACACGTTACTCACACTTCGGTTTGTTTTTCCGCGGCCTTACGGCGAGTACGTCGCGAGAGGCGACCAAAAATCATTTGCTTAGATCGTTCGGTGCAACGCTTTAAATGTTTCTTATGAGCGCGCTCCTTTTTCTTTTGCAACGCAACCTCTTCTGTAGTGGGCTCGCGTTCTTTCTCCGCCGCCATGGACTTTTTGTCGGCGTTCGCGTCTCGCGTCTTGACGATTTTGTTGCTTTTGTTGCTTTTGTTGCTTTTGTTGCTTTTGTTGGACGTGACGCGCTTGAGCTTGACATCATTGGCGGCAATGGCGACAGTGGTATCTGTGGTGGCTTGCTTTGTTTGTTGTTTCTTATGAACAGAACCAACTTTACTACTAGCCGCATTCTTTTTGTTCTTGTTCTTGCGGGGCTTCTTCTTTGCCGGAGGTTTAATATCTTGTTTTTCGTGTTCGTTTTCATCGTCGCTTGCGATCCACTGTTGAATGTTGACATTTGCGACAATTGCAGCGCTACGGCGGGGGGCGGAGCGAACCATGATATGTTGTTTCGTTCTGATTTTTGTTTTTGTGGTACGTCGTTGTTTTTCGTTTCCCCAGAAAAAATGAGGTGAAAATACTAATTCTAACTCTAATGGAACGCTTCCCTTTCCTCTCAACCCTAACATTAACTCGAATTTTTAAGTTCACAGCATCTTTTTCTCTCCTCTCACGTTTTGGCGATGGCCTCATTTTTTAAAAGACCTTCTGCGAGAAAATCTCGATGAAACAGAAACAGAAACCACCATCGGCATTTGTTGGGACTTGACTGAGTATCCGTATCGTCTCCGACTGTACAGCATAGCTACAGCACATACAGTATATCACCATTGCACCATAGGAAAGCGGAAAGCAGCAGCCAGGGATACTATAAACTATAAAGCTCCCATCAGACAGCGATGGAACAAACCCAAGAAGCCACGAGCTTCCAGCCGGTAGGTATCGATAGTTGTATTGGTTCAATTGTATCGCTTGCTCGTTTTGCGTTGTGCTTTGAGCTCAGCATTTCATCTGACTTTGTGTCATCTCATCTGGCACGTTCATCTCGTCCTACAAATCTACCCTACCCTGCCGTGATTCCTTGCTTCAAAAGCAAAAAATTGTTACTTTGCTGGAACACCCTCTGTCATTTCTTCGCAGTCGATATTCTACTAGTTTTGCTTCATTATTCTCCAAACAACCTGCTGATCAAGAAGAATACAAGAATGGTCTCATCGGCATCGCCTGTCTTCTAGCCGGATTCGTCTTGCTTTGGGGCCTAGTTCTAATATTCTTTATGATCAAAGGATCAGCTGTCGGTTGTGCATCGGGTCGTGCATTTGAAACAAGGCCCGTGGAGCGACGCAGTAGTGCCACCAGCAATTCTAAACAAGATGAGGATCATCCACCCAGCACTACCGAATCGGAAATGGAGGATACTCATTCCATTCACAACGGTGACGAAACAAGCGAATTACACGACGAGGACTATTTAAGTACACCCCAACACGACAACCAACACCAAGATAGTCTACTGGATGACTCGCTTGCATCATCCCTTTGTTCTATGGATGTTGTGTCACAATATGATTCAGAAAGTCACAGCATCATGTCGACAGAATCGCACGAGGACAGTTTAGTAGATTCGAGTCCTCGAGTTGAAGGACCCAGGGCTGTGCGAACAAGATTATTCTTTTTTGTGGTGGCCCTGTGTACATTAGCATGTATTCCACTAGCCTTGTCTTTCGTCTTTGCTCCCATGGAAGAGACAGTCAAAGTTCTCGACAGTAGTTTTGATGTAAGTGCAGGCTTGGCTAAAATTGGCTTTGAATGATCTTTCGTGGAAATTTCTTTCTGATAATTGTTTACGTTCCTTCTATTTAGGAAACACGGGACATGGTGGCACAAACGCGCGCCGCTGCAAGCATCATAGAAACGGCTTATCAAAGTACAGCAAGTATTCTCTCTCAAACGACGACCAACTTTAGTTCCGTTTGTCCAAATATTAGTGAAACCGACGCCAATCAGGTCTTGGGTGTGAACTTATTGGAACTGACCCGACTGATTACTACAGGCCATGATAGCCTACAGGCAGATGTGACGAACAATATAACCAAAATTGAAAATATGTTGCACGCAGTAGAAGAAGCCATGGTAATTTTGGAGGATTCGTTGGATCAAACAGAGGACCTGCTTTTGTTGGTGCCGGGACTATTGCTGGCCGTTGGAATTGTCACAGCTCTAGCCACTTTTGGCGTTGTCATGGCTTGGAAGCAAGATTCAAGACCAAGACTACAGCGTTTCATGTCATATGGTGTACTTCCTGGGCTTATTATTGTATGTCTTTTGTGTTGGATCTTGGCCATTGGTGCTACGGTTTCGACTGCGGCGAGTACTGGTAAGTCCATACATACGGTTGGCAAATTTATCGTGTTTGCTTGGGACGCGTAGTGTTCTCAAGCTGTTTGCAATTGAATTCGTGGCACAATAGATTTCTGTCTGGCAGGTACAAGTTCAGGAAGTCCTGACTTAGCAATCCACGATATACTCATCACTCATGGGGACTATCCCAACACGACGAAGTACCAATACCTGACTGCCTATGCAAGCGTAAGTTGCTTGCATGCTTAACAGAGCCAGCTTTTTACTCCATTATTTATTTGACTCAATCAAATTTTTCTTGACAGGGGTGTCATGTATTGGACGCAACACTTCCTCTTGTAGTGCTTGAGCAGAGATCTCGAAGCCAAGAAGATTATATCTGGCAATACATTGCAGAAATTGATGCTCAGGGTAGATCTACTGTTGCAAATCAGTGCGGTGGATCAGGACTTGATGAAATTTTGAGCGCCGCACGCAATGTGGCAAAACTACTTACGAAGGAGCGCAGGGCGCTTGACAGTATGAGTGACAGCCTCAGATGTGAGCGCGTTCATCCTATATATTCCAAAACTGTCAATATTTCTATTTGCACAGACATGGCAGAAGCAACTGCTTGGGGAACTGTCCTTTTTGTAGCCCTTGGTGTTGGTCTTATGGTTCTTATCACGCTGCGAGCTTCCTGGAGGCACCGAGTCGACGAAGAACGAATTTATCATGATGAAAGCGAGGTTGCAGAGAATATGATTGTCAACGAGCATGAGGAGTACTTGAGGTACATATCCAAATACAAGCACGAGTGGCAAGAATACAACGGATTCGGTGCTGCCAATCTGAGGAAGTCGGATAGCTCCGACGAAGAAGAGGAATTAAGTTACCCATCTTGTTCTGAAAATGAGTCTCAAACTACAGATTTTACCGACCACGATGATAGAGCTGATACTATGCAGATGGACGATGAGTTGACCTCGAATGGATCAGGAGACATCTCATTCCCATCGTTGCAAATCCCGCCAAGTGATGACGCTGGACCTGTTGGTCCCGTGCCACCTTCGATTTTGTCGCCCCTATATAAAGCAAAGGGAGTACTCGAGACTGATCAAGCAATATACCCCCAACAATATATGACTCCCGCCGTGTTGAAACCAAGAGAAGCTGTACAGGCGCAGCAATCTTCCGACTCCGCAGAAAGCACCGACTTTTCTTCCATTGGCAGAAATGCCGGACGCGATCATAATAATTCAAGCGAAACGAGTCCAACGCTTTTCTGGAAGAATCAAATACTTGGTGTCGAAGTTGAGCTATTGCAGAACGATTCGCTCGAATTATCAGAAAGTGATGTTAGTGACTACAATGGCAACACTGGGATTCCACATGCCAAGCTGGAGCCTTGTCCTTCTACTTTGTTGGCAGCTCCTTCTCCCACGGATGACAATGAAGAACGCCGCGAAAGTCTTGTCTCTACAGGTTTGGTTCATTTTGTTAACTCTGGCTCGGAGGGGTCGCTCGAGTACGTGCAAAAACAAGTCGAACATTTTTCTAAGTCGAGTTCCAAGATTGGGCGCTTGCCAGTGACACCTAGCAGGTCCAAGCGAGGGCTATCTGGTTTCATTGATCAGTTTGATTCTCCATCCCAGTTAAAGAACTATGGCGATGAGCGCTGAGCTTGAACATAATATGGCTGTTTGTAACTGCTCGCCAACGACTATCGCACGTAATACCTTTACTGTAAATCAGGCTCTTGTGCAGTTATGATTTTTCGCCGGTTTGGTCTGTGACGGTTTGGTCTGTGTAGCTAAGTACAGCTACCTGTAGCTGATTATCGTTTTAAGCATCCCCGGCAGAGCGACGGCCAAACACGTCAAGCCGCACATACCGTTGATCGACCGCCCATGCTTTGTCTTTTTTAGTGTAAGCCAAAGGTTTGTGGCGATAAGGAAGTGGGATTGTTACGTCACCTGTAATTGTCTTTGAAGCTGTATCTCTTTTTTTGCTCCAGGGAACCAAGCGTTGAGCACCGAGACGACTCGGAGTAATTAAGACGCCTAGTTCCCAATGCCGAATGAATAAACGCTTCTCCCCGAACTGAGAAGAGTTCTGCACGTCGCCCCAGGCAGCTTTCGAGAGATTATGTGACGTCAAAAGGAACCACTCTATGCCTTCCTCCTCGTCCTTGTGGCTGTTCAACTGAAAGTAGGTTTTAATGTGTGGTACATTAATTCCTTTCCACAGAGGATTCGTATTGGTGCTATCGTCATCTTGCTTGGACAGTGACAAGGACGCAAGAAAGGATTTGGAGGAAGACCATTTGCGAAAGAGAGGTTGCAGAAAGTCTTTGGAAACGTTTTTGCTGTGTCCCGGAACAGAGGCGCCTCCACGGTAACCCTCCACCGAATCACAAATTTCGTCCGATGTAGGATACACCAGCTGAAGGTGAAGTGGTTTGGTTTCGTCATCTTCCTCTTTGGTATTGTGGTTGCTGCCAGCTGTGGTAACCCTATTGCCGCGAGACCGTCCGATGTCCATCGAGTAAAATAATCGGTGCAAATATTTTTTTGTCACAGAGCCAATGGAAGAAAACTGGCATACCACCGGTCCTGACGAAGCGAATTTGTTGACCTTTTGCTTTTCTTGATGTTCGCTCCCAAGTTGTGCAATTTCGTGACGAAGTTTCAAATGACCCACTTTACAATTGTCAAGTTTGTGATACCCAGGCGTTGATGGAATCAAAATGGCAGCGGCCGAAGAAAAATCGTACTTGCGAAGATGTTCCGAAAGCGTTGTCGCCCTGCCCTTGGGTGACGCAGAGGAGACTTCATCCCAAACGTACTTCTGGTTGTATCCATAAGTGTCCATGTAAGTAATCAAATCAGTTTCAAATTCACTGGATAGCTCCTCCTGGCTGTTGTTGTTACTGGTTGATTTTCGTGGGAAATCTTGAATGTATGCTCCCTGTGCCTTGTGATGAATATCTGCGAACCGTAAATTGGCAGTATGAATGACAACCCGCAAAGTCCCAGAGGCATATCCTACCAAGAACATTTTGGTGTGATGGACCCCGTAGGGTATGGTGTTTTTTAGCGGATTGTTGGCAGATTTTTTTGGTGCAGAAGGATCGCGGCACAAAAAATCGACGCTGCATTGGCCCTCCAGCGTAGTACAGGCTTGGCGCCAGGCATCTTCGGTACCCTCTTTGGCTCCGTACACCACACAAGCCCTCGGGAGAGACAGCAGTTCTGGTACTTCGTCCAGAAGGAACTCAAAATTCAGCAGGTATGTCGAGACAAAGATAAAGTCAATGGGACCCATACCCGCAGAACTATCATTGTACTCCCCGATGCCTGCGCGATACATCAACAGCAAATGGGAACCTTGTAGTGAGATGGAAGCGTAGAGTGCAGGTCGGAGTTCGAGCTAAAAAAAACGACATTAATTGGCTCACCTAACATTTCTCGTAGAGTCAAACATTGCGTCTTGCTCCAATGCTCTTTATCCCGCCCCGCAGTACGGCGAGCTGCTATATCCGATTGTGATGCAAACAAGTAAATGGGAGCTGAACGCGGCAAATCCTCGTGGCGCTGTTTCTTCTTCTTGGTACGTGTAGATTCATTTCCATCTTCAGCAGATCGCTTCAGTTGGCCGTTGACTGTGGCAGCATTGGAGATTGCAGCATCAGTGTTTTGATCTAAAGTTGAACTCATTGTAATATACACACGCACTTTTTCATGGAGGATGATATAAGAGAATATCAATGGCCCCTGGCGGGGGGTACGCCAACCACTCTTTTTTTTGGAGTTAACTCAAACCTTTACGCTCTCTTGCTAATATATGGACCTATGATAAAAGTCATAACCTGAAATATAACCTACGACCGACTTTACCTACTTTACCTGGCTACTACAGAATCTTTTGTTGGTTGCTTTGGTCCAAGAACCCTCGAATAAGCACACATTTAACCAGTGGAAGGTATTTGCGCCGAAACAAACAACAACAGATTCTATAGTGACCCTAGTCTTTCGGTATTTTGCCAAGGCTCGCACCTCTACTACTACGG
>Ga0100402_1001267_pt1 | contig 29247 bp, 30 predicted proteins | sample CryGeyme20150102_FD_80419 | JGI IMG/M metagenome (GOLD analysis project Ga0100402, IMG submission 80419) | Groundwater microbial communities from Crystal Geyser aquifers in Utah, USA - Crystal Geyser metaG 2015-0102 | ecosystem: Environmental > Aquatic > Deep subsurface > Groundwater | place...
GGAGGAGGCGATGATGCATTAAGAAATATGGCTTACTATTCACAACTAACCACCACTTTTGGCAAGTGTCTCGAGGAGCAGAAAGCCTTTGCAGATTCATTGGTAAATGAATTCAAGGAAGATTACCTAGCCAATACATAGAAGTATACAATTTAGACCAAACTGACCACAGATTTGGAGCACAAAGTCAGAGCTTTCATGGGAAATTAACAGAAATTAGCCGAATCAAACAGACGGTTTTATAAACTATACAAGATAATGCTGTCAAATATAGATCTCTACAAGGAATCTTTCACCGATGTCAAACTGATCTACAACCGTAATTAAAAACTACGAAGATATGCGCTTTGCGAAAGTAACTATCAGGAGCTCATGCAGGAAAGAACCACATGCTGTCAATTGGCTTAGACCCTGACAAATGAAAGGGCTGAGATTGCAAAGGTGTATAGGTAGTTAGTTGAAAGAGTACGAGCTAATATTCAAGATGTAGGGGACAAGATCAATATATTTGAGAGATTTTATGTCAAAAATTACTGTTAATTACAGTGCAAGATCATGAACGCTACTGATGAAGCTATCAATAAAATATCAACGCTCAAGATGGATTTTTGTCTTGTTTCTTCCTATCTGTAAAGTTAGGAAAAAAAATATCTAAAGGAAGAAGTCAAACTCGAGCAACATCCTTTCATTCCTAGTGTGATCATCAATTATAGAAATATCATGGACACACACTATCCTCACATTGGAATCTTCCTGATTCACCTCGAAAAAGAGCTTGCTTAGATTTATCGAAAAAGGAAGCACATGGATAGACAATTTTTCGAGTTCATCAGTAATTTTCAGAGAGATTATGAAAAATTATTCAATAATTTTAAAGACTTTACTGGAGGTTTTGAGAAGAAGAAAAAGAAATCATTGGAGTTTTATGGATCAAAAAGCAACATCTTCATGAAAACATTCAACTCGATCTTCTAAATCATTCTGCCTAGTTCTGAAAAAGTGTGGAAGCATATGAACCTTAAGATAAAAAACATTGATTTGTTACTAGCTGAGGAATCGAAAATCATGGATGCTATGTTCAAGGAATTCAAAGTGCAGCTGGAAAAATTTATGATAAAGAAGGAAACGCCCAAAAGTAAAAAATCATTTTTTGACAGGAAGAAACATGACAAGCCAGAGGATAAATTTTCGAATGATCTAGGAACAATAAAAAATGAATGTTTGATAAAGCTTGACGGTCTAAAGGTCCTTTTTGCTGAGGTTTATGAAAGAATTTAGAAAAATTGTGAGGAGATAAAGGTCAATTATGACTCGATTATTTAGATTATGGAAAAAACAGCTATTGAGGATTATGCCAACATCAAGGAGAGACTTGAAGAATCAGTTTAAAGTGTGAGAAATCTGGATCCAAAAGAAATCGAAACTTCAATAGTTGAAACCATCAATTCAAGAACCCACTTCTTATAGGATTCATCTTTCGGTTTTTTGCTGGCAGAGGGAAGTACAAAGATTATATTTGAGCCTGAGCTGAACAAGATAGAATAATTCAATAAACTAAAACGACCAGTTGAGCTATAAGATAAAATCAAGGAATTCAATGTAGATTATTCCCCTTAAGTTACGAAAGGAATGCCGATGAGAGATGACTCCAGCGGAGACTAAACATAAACTATTAGAAATAGCGAATTTTGTGTAAATAATGATAGAGACAAAGATTTCTAAACTGACAAACTTCAAGAAAAGAACAGGCATTAGGCTTATCTGTTGAGCAGGGTAACTCTTCATCATGATGAAAAGTATATCAAAAGCTATGTTTGTGGATTAGCAGATAAGATCATTCTTTCTGGTCGAATGTACATCACAAACAAGCGTTTATGCTTTTTTTCGAAATTCAATCCCAAAAATGTATTTTTTGGGGAAACTTTCATTGAAATTCCCAAAGAAGATATCAAAAAGATATAGAAAAGAACCAATGCCATTTTCTTCGATAATTCTATTTCAATCACCACAGTTAATGGATAGATATTCTTCACTTCTTTCTTTTCGAGAAATCAAGCCTATGATCGGATCTGCTCTGCTCTCGAAGTTGTTTACGACGAAATGTACGTCTAATAAAAAATCGAAGAGGCAGAGGTCAAAGAAGACATTGATGTAGAGCAAGGCGATGATCTAAAAGAGGAAGATATACCAGAAAGGGCAAACAAGATAAATGAGTTGGTAAAGACTGAATAGTACAAATAAATCGATAGTCTTTAATTCACCTTCAAAGGTTTAACTGCATTGAAGTTCTTCAAGTTATTCGAGACAAACAATGAGATTAATTACTGTCGAGCCAAACACAAAGGTTTCAGTATATACCTGAAGTATCTCCTTGGACATTCTTAGATGGAGATAGAAGATTGGTCTCCTAACGTGTCGGAATACCTCAACTCTAGAAACATAAAAAATTCAATGCCTTTAGAATTCACTCGTAAGTGTGAGTCAACTGTTCCAGTTCCTCCATCAGGTATTCCATTTATGCCCAAATCGACAAGAGCTACTTAGCACGCAATTCTTTACTTTTTCTCAAAGGACAAATATGTAATATGGTCAAAAATATCGAACAAGGGGGTTCCATATTGCGACGATTTTGAGATCCATTACAAGCGGGAAGTAGAGACCATTGGTTAGGGTACTTTTGCTTCTATTTAGATAAAATTTCCTTTAAGATGTATTTCCATATTCATTTCTTCAATAAAATTATGGTTGCCAACATGATAGAAGGCAAGTCTTTTGAATAATCAAAAGGCTTTGTTAAAAAGCAAGAGGAAGAAATTAATAAATATTTTAAGCACCTCAATAAATTGCAAGAGAAGAAGGTTGAAGGTGGATCCGGTCTCAAAGGGAATTAGGCTGATGTGAGCCAACTAAAGGAGCAGATCTAAGAGCTTTAAGGCGAAGTGGAAGATTTGAACAAAGAAAAAGCAGTAATCAAGGCAAGTTTAGAAACAGAGCAATCAAAAGCAGATAAATTCAAGTTTGGCTTATTGCTTTCAGCTATCCTGAACCTTGTCCTTCTCTTGATTCTGTTCAGCTGAGTGATCATACTATTATTACGATAGCTTATGATTATAGGAATCACAATACTAAAAGTTGAGATATAATATAGATAGAACAAAGGCACTCAACTACGGGCGTTTCAATATTGAGGAGTCGGGGATTCCAAGGAGGATCTTTTGTTTTTCTTCTTGAAGGCCCCCTTTGAGGGAAGCATGTCATCAGGTGCGAATAAGATGAAGCCTGTAGTGTCATCATTGTATAGAGTGACTGAGTAGTCTGGAACCTCCTCAAATCTCACAATAGTGTTTGTTGGTATAGTGGTGCTTTTGGTGGGAGAAAGGCAATCATCTGTGAGTTCATTCTCTCCTGTAATGGTCAGCTTTCTGGCTCTATTTTTTCTTTCCATCGAATTATTATTAGATCTGGAATGATTTTGATAATATAGGAGCTTGATAAATTTTCAGAAGGCCGTTTACCATTCCTCCACATCACACTAAGCTTGCTTCTTGCTGAACTATTGCTTTCTTCAGAAAAGAGCGAGATAACTGTTGATGCAGAATAAAAAACGATCGATTGAAGACACCGTTACGTTAATTACCAAAAAAGCATATGTTAGTGATTTTATTTGATGGTTGGACAAATAACTATCCACTGTTGTTTTTGTAATAGCGATAGCCAGTAATGATAGCAGATGTTATTACAAGTTCTTTATTTTAAATGCGAATGCTCCTTTCTCTGGCATTTCTCATAATCACAGCTCACACGGCCACCTACTTCCGGCTAAACACTAACTAACAACTACGACTCAATGTTGGCGATTCTCTAATCAGTACCATGGGTCTCTTCAAGGCAACCCTTCTCCAAAATCAATGCACTCTTTCGATTTCCAATTTCAACGGCAATAGCGCATACACAAATGTGGGGAACTACACTTCACCAACTTTCAATGGTACTTGCAATGCTTTGGTGATCGATCAGGGTAAGGTTATGACTGACAACAACTTTACATACTTGTCGGTAGGCTCCAGCTTCAATATTTCTACCATATTCACCATTGACGATTGGGGGGTCATAAGATTGGTGGGGACATATCAACTGCCGGACTTCAGGAATCAGGAGTCATTTGAGGTCAATGTGACGACTTTCAGATCCAACAATTCTTACATTTACACTGGAACTCAGGCAAACATAGCCTTCACCTATCAGTTCGGACCCATACTCAATAAGAACAACTGGGAATTTTCAACATTCATGGGTCAATTCGAAATTGCCCAATACGATAATCCAGGATTGTATGTAAGCTACTCATACTCCTCATTCAAATTGAATAATTCACTGATATACGATTTCCCAGGCAATACCTTCCCGGCCACTATCTTCCCTAACATCACATTCCAACCTCGATGCATGGAACCTCGCGTCTATATCACATTCAAGGCTCCATATACTTTGGTTCTAGATGAGTTTTGGCCAATTGCTACGGTTTACGAACAAGGAAGATATAAAGTAGCACAGATCAGCTATGCGAGTGTATTCCAACCTCAAGCTTGGCAGAATAATAGGAGGCTATCTTTCAGAGATGAGCATAGTGTGTGTCCACCTTTCACATTTGAATTCAGAGGGCAATGTGTGACCACCTGTCCTTTTCCTTATTACTACGAAATGCGTGGTGAATTTGGAGATTGTGTGCTGACCTGTTAAGAATATACACCTCAAAATGACACATCAAGGATTTGTTCATGTTACTCAACATACGAGGAACCAACTCTTTCCAGTCTCAACATTCAGACTTGCCCTCAAAATTCATCAAACTACCCCTATGGTTGCTACTGCAGCAAGCAAAACGAATATTTTGACAGAACACTATCTTTTTCCTGTGTGACAACCTGCCCTCAAAGCACATTTGCCAGCAATGGACTATGCATGGAATGCCCAGCTCGATGTCTGACTTGTCAAGTTGATAAACTGTACAGATCCTATCTGGAATGTATAGCTTGCGAATCTGGATACAAGATTGTCAATGGACAATGCTATAGGATATGTAATCCCGGACAGGGGAATTCTCTGATTAATGGTGCTTGTCAGGCTTGCTCAGATCCTAATTGTTTAGATTGTTCAACAAATGTTGGAGTGTGTAATCGCTGCAACGCTCTCTACGCTGTTTCAAATGGTGCATGCATACGTATTTATTTATCTATTCAGAAAAATGTCTAAACGGAACACAAATATCTTTCTTCGAGGACATCAATTCCATCTGCATTGCTCAAGATAGCACCTGTTCCAGCAGTTATGCAAGTTACTACAAAAACACCTCAATGTTGAAGTGTATGACTTGCGTGACGAATACTTATCTTCACGCTGGCAAATGTGTCATTAGTTGTCCTACAAATTTCAGCCCAAATGCTAACAATTACTGTATCTGCAACAATGGAACACTGACGGTCAATAATGAATGTTTGAGTGTACCCGCATGTCCAATAAAGATGGGTTGGGACGTTCTGTCATCTAGCTGTGTTTCTTGCTAATTTGGTTGTCTGTCGTGCCATGATAATTGGTGCACTTCTTGCTTCTCAGGCTATTTTTTGTATATTTCACCTCAAGGAGTATTCTGTAGAAGAAAGAGCCCACTCTATGCTTGTGATCAACAGTACGGATGGATAAACAATGCTTGTATTTTAAAGGAATTCAATAATCCTCTCTACAGGCTAACTAGTTGCCTTGCTCGTGTGACAAATTGTCAAGCTTGCTTCCCCAACAGCGATACTTTCTGTTCCTCTTGTCAAGCCGGATACTTCAATTTCAACAATACCTGCATTTCATCCTGTCCCAACGGCACCATCCCATACTAAGGTTTAACCTGCATCCTACCAGAGATCAGTAATTGTGCCTAACCTTATCTTCAATTGCCTTACCAAGCTGTTATTGTCAATTACAACAAAATTCAGAATTCTGATCCGTATTCATATTGGACATTCAATGGCAGGGCTGCTCCCAATGATCCAGTGGGTTACATTCCTGTATTCCAACAATTGACATCGAGAAAAGATGATGGATTGTTCAGAAATACTTAATTTTATAGTCCCACCTGGACTTGTCTCAAATGTGTTGATGGACAGGGGCTAAATGCTGATTTTTCAGGTTGCTCACCCTGTCCTTCAGGTTGTTTAAAATGTTATATGGCCAGAAATGACTCTTGTCTGCAAACCAACACCACAACCTTTGGAAATTGTTCAAATTATGTGGACTATCAAACTGGTCAATGCATTAACAACTGTAGTTCAGCAGAATATTACCCTTATGTTTCAAATGGAATCCTCTATTGCTACCCCGTTAGTCAAGCTCCTTCTACTACTCTAGCTACTATCGATTCGTCAACTTATCTCCAACCTGATGGTACTACTCAAGTGTTTTTCATTCTTGATTAAAACATGCAGTCACAAGGTTCAGTGATTGTGCCTATCACTAAATCTAGTGGAACTCCAGTTGTCGCATCTAATGGCAATATTCGAGTGTCAGCAACTACCCAGAATGCCTAAATCACAAACGGTTTCCTTCATCTTCAAGACACAAACACTCAGAATAATTTGTGGATCCTCAATGCTTCTGGCAGTGTTCAAAAACTAGCATCTAGTTCGAACGTCGCCCTCTCAAATACAGTTTATGGGGTGAGCAATGGACAAAGCCATAACACTTTCATGCGCACTTGGCTAGCCTACATTGGCTACATCATGGGTCCAGTGCTGATCTGTCTGCATGCGGTGTTCATTGGTAATGATTTGCTCTACAAGGTCGACAATACTCTCATTCTTGCACAGTCCCTCTACTTCCTCAGTTTTGTCAAATTGCTTGTAGGTCAGCTACTATCTCAATTCTACTATGGTTGGCTGTACGCACAATTTGGCTTTTTCCCCAACTTCTTCGAAAATACAATCCCTTCTAACTATGTTGAACTGGCTGCTCCTAATTCGTATAAATTGTCTACAATGGATGCCAACATTGTTAGAAATGCTGGATGGGCATTCAGCCTATTTTTGGTCTTTTTGGGAGGATGGGCTGTTCTTACTTTCATTTGCTGGCTGCTCAAATCTGTCTGTCATAAACCTGATGCCTGGCATCCACGCATAGCTGTCAATACCATCATCGGTTGTGGCGAATTCCTCTCTTTCCCGGTCTTTTACTGGGCAGTAGCCAATTTAATGTACATCGGTGATTCCCAGAATATGTCTTCTGGTTTCAACAGCACCAGCAGAGCAGTTTCAATCTTCTTCATCATCTTCATTTGCATCTATGGCACAGGTCGATGGTTCTTCAACGTGCTGGGAGGTCTATATATGTACAAACGAATCATTATGGCCACTATTTTGGCAGGTTCATACCTAGATAATAGAATGTTGGCTCCTTTGGTGATCATGGAGGTTGTCTTCTGTGTTGTTAGATATATCGTGGAGAGCCCTGAGAAATACAAACATATCTGGATGATGATCATCGAATGTCTGCTCCACATTTCGGTCTACCTCCTCGGTTATTTGAGTCTGAGCGCAGGTGCCAATACGATCATAATGTCGCTAGTTATTTTCATCATGATAGTCATAATAGCTTATGGGCTGACGGAGCTCTACCTTGAAAGTAGAAACTAGTGGTAAATGGAATAAAAGGACGATTTTTCATCTGAAGGATCAATGGCCAGAGCGGAACGTAGAGGCGACAGTTAGGTCTGATACTTTTCATCTACATTTTATTTACGAGTTCTTATGTTATATAATCGAAAATATGGAAAATCAAACTGAGAGATATTAGGAGTGGTCACAGGAAGATCTCAATCAAAGAATTTTTGCTCTCTACTAGCAAATCGAAAAAGTTACACTCTAAAACCTATAAGTTGCCCAGAAAAATTGTGAACTATAGGTTCAGATCAAAACCCTCGATTAAATTTTAGATGGATCACCAGGTCAATCGTCCTCAATCATCAGAACAGAGTAATCATTCTAGAACAAATACTAAAATTTACTCGATGATCATATTAAGCTAACCGAACGAGTGAACCAAATTGAATAGCTGTTGTATTAGAGCAATAGAAATAGGAACCATGTCGCTAGATCTCTCAAAAATAGTGTCAGCAAGATGCCTTCCTGCATGCCGACTCACCGAAAGTCTAATACGAGGGTTGACTACTGTATGGACAAAGGAGATGTCACTTCTAGGCATGAGGGTGTTCGCAGAAAAAATTCAAGGTTTAAATGATCGGTAGATTTTATTAAAAAATAAATCAGCTCTATCTGTTGGAATGTAGGTACAATTTTTATATTATTTGCTCGAGGACCTCGTTCTTTTAGGTCATTGGACCCTTTTGAAACTGAATTTTCTTTTTCTTTCGGTCTTTGATATATCTTGGCTATATCGAATAGTGTTAATTTGATTTGTTGACTCCTTTGGGTAATTTGCCTCCAGTTCCGTATGCTTATATCAATCCATTGAGAGTTGTCTCTTTGTTGATTGTGTTGCTGCTTGAGTTGAATGATCGCATGTTATTACTTTTGATTTTGCCCACTCTGGCACTGATATTGGAGCTCAGACTTCTGTAGTTGGGTGCGCGATAGGACAAATTGTAAGATTTGCTGAGAGTATTTCTTGGGCCGAAAAATGATTTCGCTCTTGGTTTTTAAGCAGATGAGTGTTCTCTGGCCATAGTTTGATTGACGAATTATTTCATTTTTTCCTTCTCTTACTCTGTCACATCTTTATTTTCAATAAAAATATTTTCTATAGGTTTAACAATGCCTGTTTACCCAACTAGATATCTTTTGAGAGTTTTGTGCCTTCTTATTTCCTGTCTTGCGAGATGTTCTTTTATTTTTTCAAGCAATTATATATACCTTCTGATCATCATGTCGTTGCGATGCTTTAATGCTGCCTACTTTCCTGCTATTGCAAATTTACTGGCCTATTGGTACTTTGTATTGCTTTCGAGTAGGATGGCGTAGTTGTAGTAAAGATGAACGATCCTGGGGCTGTGCTAAAGATCTTTATGTTTTTGCATGAGTTAAACAGCAAATTCGATGCAGTTGAGTGCATCTGTTGGCTGGAGCAATTTTTGATAAATAGCTGACAAGTTGGAATAGGTGGTGGCTAATTGTTCAAGTGCTGAGTGAGGAATATCTTCGTCTTCTCCATATTTGTGCTTGAAGTAAGCAGTTTACAATTTGTGAGCAATTTGCAAATGAAACAGACTCGATTTGTACTTCCTTTTGCTACATAACAATAAGCCATACCTCTAACATATACAGGCTAAGTTGTTATATATGCCTATTTGTATCTCAGCCAACCGATCATTCTGAACGATCTTATTATTTACTAAGTAGAACTTGACATCTTTCTATAATTGCTTCAGCTCAACCTCAGCATCCTTTAGGTTGCCTCTGCCCATCTAGACTAGGACCTGTCTGAGGTGGGACTGGAATATGTCGATTTGTTACATTATTATTGATATTTATAGTAGAAGTGATAAATAGCATGTCTCAAAAGAATCAGATCGTGACAACCGGGGGTGCCAAGTTGAGCAAAAAGCAGCAGAAGGCAGCCAAGCAAGAGGAGAAACAAAAATTGGCGCCTAAAAAACCCGAGAAGAAATAATTTACTGAGCTGGTCGGCATCAAGACAGTCAAGGTAGAGGAGTATCCAACAGATAGCACAATTTTTGTCAAGAACAAAAAAGCAGAATAATATGCTGAAGAAATAATATCAAGAGTAAGGGACCAACAGGTGACAATTGTAGGAGTTGACAAAACCATTGCGAAAACAATATCAGCTGTTGAAATATTCAAGAGAAAAATGGGAGTTTATGATGAAAGAGGCACCAAAATCGACCAAAGAACTTAAATCAAACAAAATAGAGAGGGTAAGGGGGTTTTAGAGATCCTGATAAATCGGTAGACATGCTGATGATGGTATATTTTGAGTATGATTGCAAGTAGCTTTGTAGTGATCGCTGATGTTATTTGTTCGCTTTTTTGTGTTTATAAATGTTAACTTCAGGGGTTCCCTCCATGAATTGCGAACAGACATACAGTCAACAGCCCAGCTATCTCAAATCTCCAGCTTACACCACCACCTCCGACCAATAGTCTACCTCTTCCTAACTCGAATTCAGCCTCCTCTCTACACGTCAACAAAACCATCTCTAGTTCTAAACTTTCTCTCAAAATAGCAGTACCGAGACAGAAGGACAATTAGTTGAGGAGGAGGAAGGCATGTGGGTGTTGGATTTAACCATAAACAATCGAAATTTGGAGATCAGGATAGAAAGTTAGCAATTTTGGAAGGTCTAGAAAGAGCTCGAGGAAGGATTCAAGCAAGTAGGCATCAAGGAAAAAATGTTTCGACCTCTAAAAATGGTAGTATATGAGCAGCTAGCCAGTAAGTATAATAGTTTTCGAGCCCTGCTCAACAGATAAGCATAAAAATATGGCTAGGCTCTTCTGGAAAATATCAGTTAGCTACTGGCCTTGGATTCCTTCCAATAACTTTGATTATCAATCATTTAACCTCATCAGTTTGTTCTTAGGAGTTAGAGCCATTATCAAGAAGATACCAGGTACGGGAATGTTTGTAAGCTCTTCCTTTTGCTGGATTCTTTCTGGTATTTTGATATAATAGCATAATAAGAGTGATGGAAATAGCATCTCCTCGCAAAGGTTTCAAGAAGAAAGATTACGATTATCTGGCAAAAATTGTCATCATCGGAAACTCATCAGTCGGCAAGACTAATCTGCTTTTGAGATTTGTTTAAGAAAAGTTCTCCCTTGTACATACGCCCACCATTGGCTTGGATTTTCGTTCCAAAATAATCACCGTACCTCTCAAACAAAAAAATGCTAAGAAAAAGCTCAAATTACAACTGTGGGATACTGCCGGCCAGTAACGTTTCAGGACACTTACTGACACATATTTCAAAGGGGCATCTGGAATCATCATAACATACGCAATCAATGATCGTCGCTCATACTAGGATATCATGAGCTGGATAATGCAATTAGAGTCCAACGGGGTGGACAAAACACCCAAAATAATTGTGGGGAACAAGTGCGACCTCCGCGAAGATAGGAAGGTGAGTTGTGAGGAGGGAAAAATGGTGGCATCATAGTACGGTTGCACTTTTATGGAGGTGAGTGCAAAGGAAGACATAAACATAACCTAAATGTTCAACCAGCTCTCTATGTCGATAATTAACAACTTTGAAAATGAGCTAGCAGCAGATGGGTAAACTCCCAACAAAATGAAATTTCCACGACGGGTTTCAAACATTCTAATCAATGAGCAAGTCGAGAACAAAGACAAGAAGCGGTAGTGCTGTTGATATTTTAAATCATCATCAAGTGTAGTTGTTCATTACTCAATCACTTTAATCATCTTCGATGCAACCTGCAAAAGCATAGAGAGTATTTCTGGATACGGTTATCTGATATAGTCCTTTGGGGATTTATCTTTTGTTGGCTATTTACTGGGCTTTTTTGGAGTTTCCGCAGAATATCAAGGTTTCAGCTGTATAGCCTTTGAGCTTGTACAGAAGCTAGATCAAGTCGATTCCTGCTTCATAGTTTTGTTATTGTTTGTCACCTTTCCATTATATTCGAGTCATATCAGAAATGAGCTTAAACTATAGACCTTTCTATCCCAAAATCCATCCAAATTATTCAATCCAGTGTTCAGCAGCAGCCGTGCTTGTCACTTGCAATATCTACAAATCTGGCCTATTATTCAGGATAGTAGCATAGCATGTTTGATTATCAAATGAATATGGCTCGTCATCAACCCAAAGGATGATATCTTTCTTGAATGTCACAGGAGAAGCTATCTAAGTCAGCCATATTTCATCGTACTTGTCACCCTGAACAACTCTTTATACCAAAAAGTATGTGTATGGGTTCAGCAATATTTTTTTAGCTCCTGTCAATTCGCTTTGGAATGAAAATTACTATATGAGCTTTGAGCAGGTTGATTGTATGTGAAATAGTGTGCCCGAATGTATTGATAGCTCTTATTATAGTTTACTCTTTTAGTGGAATGTCAATGTGAAGCTGTGAAAATAGAAGGTATTACCAGGAGAGAAGAACATGCTTCCTCTGAAATTTCTGACTCCATAGAAGCAAAATTTGGTGTGATTGGGAAGGTACTGCATGTTGTAGTAGAGAGCTTTGATAATGGCAAACATAGAATCGAATTTATCAACTTATGCTCTTTTTTCATCAAAATTTTTGATATAGTTTTCAATTTGTTTGTTGTATTCACGGCTGCTGAAATACACAAAAGGTTCATAAAAATATTATTTTTTCAGGTCGGCTTGAAGATTCTTATTATTCTAGATTGAACTTTTTGTTTTATTGAACTGGTGAGTAAATTATTATGTCTTTGGGACACAAATTTGAGATTTAGCTGGGATTTAACTCAAATCCTCTTTCTGGAAAATAAAAGATGATGAATTCTTGACCTTCTGAACGTCGATTTCGATGGCTGCCAAGAAGGCTAATTTTTAATTTTTAAGCACAAAAACTGTAAGTTCAGGGTCATAGAAAGATTAAGATTACTCCAGTTGACTCAAAGGTTGATAAGAGAACACAAAAAGATCGGCGAAGATAATAAAGTAAGCAGGATCTGTGATTCCCATGTATTATTTGAAAATTTACTTCAACTTCCAATCCTTGAAAGGTTCATACTCCAAAACATACTTTTATCCAATACTGTTACCTACTGTGTCTCTTTGGAAGGTTATTTTCTTTGTCTTATTCTCAGCTTACTCCTGCACATCATTATTAAGCAAAAAAATAGAGCTCCTGTAGACTGTTTCACTTTATTTTACAACGATCACATGCTCATTTGTAATTTTAAGTTTTTCAAAGGTGTTAGTGTTCAGGAGAATTTACCCCTGGAAGGAAAAATGTTGCTTTTCTTTTGGAATTTTGATCTATTATTCTAATCTTTCTTTCGCCTATAGAACCTCAATGTTTTTAGGAAGATTGAGACTTATTCTCTGCCTTTGTGCTCCTTTGGATAAAATCACAAAATTTATACATTCTTCTTATTTTGCAATTTCCTAAACCTCAGGAGCTTTGCAAAGAAAGATTGTAGATTAATTTTTGATCTTTTTGTCAGCCAAAGTTTGTTCCTCATTTATTTTTTGACTCAAAAAAGTTATATTTCGATTGCTCAGGTTTAAATACGTCAGGATTTACAGTTTCTCTTTGATGGTCTTTATTTTGTCTGAAGAAGCAATATCAACAGGATAGATGAAGTTACTTTGAATATTTTTGACTTTGATATATTGTTCATGAGATACCACTCCTCCATCAATAATTATGTTGCCATTTTTATTAGTCACTACACTGTAAAAAGGCTCAGGAGGGATCAATATTTATTATATTGATACAACTTATTTGGTCTCACCACTGAATAGTCTAAGCTTTTATTATTTCTACAAACATAGTTCTTTCGGATCTTTAGATTTTATCAATCTAAAGGCCCCATCTTGACATAAAAACATGTGATTCGAGGTCAACTTTATCTAATGACCGTTTTTTAATTTGACTACAGTCATTTCAGTCACCATACTTTCATGAAGTTATGTAATTTGAGCCTCCTCAATGCTAAAATTTTACCTATTAAATGTCATGATGGTTGAGCCCACTTTTAGTTCATTAATCGGAGCATATACTTTTTCAGGAAGCAGAACTTTTGTCGTGCTTTTATAGCTCCTACTTTTTGACACAATAACTATTCTTATTTATTTTTTTGTATCAAAATTTTCAACCCTTTTGTGGCTATCCATCCTTGTGCCTTCTATAATGAGAGTAATTGATTATTGAGATTATTTTTGAAGACCAGGGATAGTCATGATGAGCTATTTTTTCAATAGAGCTATGGTCAAAGTTTTAAGTACTTTCTTTTGTATTTTTTTGCCATTGTAGACCAATAAAATTTCAGTCATGTCTTATTCCTTCTCAATTGAGCTTTATTCCTTGATCATTTCTTCAATATCAGTGAACAGCTCATTTGGTGCCTCTGAATCCTCTACTCTAAAGCATGCTCTACTTAAATCAAACTCCTTGAGTTTCCTCGTTTAATCTGCAATATTTTTACTATCTTTCCCAGCAATAATCCTAAAGCAGGCTTTCCCTTTGAACTTTCCTTTATGACTCGTGATACTCCAGTAGGCTTACAGCAATTGAGATATTGTCTGAACTTTCTACATCAGATAGGGAATCTTTAGCGGCTGTCCATCGATATCTATGACCTTGGCATAGTGTATATTGGGGGTGTGCCTGGTCCTTCCGAAATCTATGTCCTTCTAAGTGAAGGTAAATTCTGGTTCTTTTTGCATTGAAAATAAGTAATATGCATATTATCTTGTAAGAATAAGCAATAGAGAGTCATAATATAGTGTTTAATTATCACTACCGTCTTTTTAGCATTATTTTGACTGAAACTACAACAGTTGTAAATTTGGCGAAGAATATTATTTATTGGAAATGGAAGAAAACGATAATCATCTATCATCTACCTAACTTTAGTAAAACAATAACACAAATGCTCCTACTTAAACTCCTCCTGAAGTAGAAGTGATCAATCACACTCCGATAGAATAAAATATTGTAATTGGCAAAATGCCAGAAGATTAATAGGTTTCTGAACATATTCGTGAGTCTGTTGCGAACAATTCTAATCCAAAGAAGGAAGCAGTAAGGAGAAGTTCAGGCTTGTCTGCTAAAAGCGATAACAGTGAGTTTTTGGACTGGAAGATTTCGAACATAAAGGAAGGTCAGTTTGAGTTTACGAAAGCTGATAAATAAAGCAATAAAGATATTGTTAAGGACAAGCTCGAAGTGCCAACAGATAAAAGAAACTCTAACTAGTGGGGATAAATCAAAGCATTGACATACAATAAACCTGAACTAGTTTCGAAAAAGGTATAATCAGAAGGACTCAATGAAAACAACGAAGAATCAAAGAAAAATGTAAAACTAGCAGCTTCAACAGAGAGAAATGTCAAAAGCAAAGGAAAGACAGCAAACAGTACATTTAAGATGATTCGAACTGAAGGATCCCACAAGAAAGCCATCAAAAACGATCAAAAATAACTCAGCTAACAATTTGAGTAAATCCTATCCAAGATGAAATCAGTCAACCTTGTATTTTCTCATTTTTGCAAAGATAATAATCTTTCTTCAATAAAAAGTACTCTATTCGAAGATAAGCCAAAGGTCATGTCAGAAATGAGCTTGAACAAGTGGATGGTATTCTGCAAATAATTCGAGATAGTCTAAAAATTATACCACATCAAGAGTGACAATAAGACTAAAACAGTATCTGAAAGCAGAGCGAGAGAGATAGTGAGGATGCGATAATTCAAGTAAGTTGAGACTACCTTGGTAAACATTTTCAAAAGTGTGAGTAATAACAAAACTAAGATTGCTTATCAAGATTTTGTTGCAGGAATTGTTAAGATTTTTGGAGAGTTCAAGCATACATACTCATAGGGAGCAGAAAGTCATTTTTTAGAAGAAGTTCTTCACTGCCAGTCATAAAAATAAAGTCTCAATAAATTGTCTAGTCTCAAGTTTACTCATGGAACCCCTCAGATATCGTACGAGAAGAGATTTCCTGAACTTAACAGAAACACAATCTTCAAGAGTAGGACAAAACCTGAAAACCATACATAAAACATTATGGGCACCAGAAAATCCAACCACAATAAAAGCATGCCAGGAAATATAGATAAATTCAAGTTAAACCCTGTTCTGCGATAAGCCAAGAATACACTTCACTCTAGGAAAACAGAATCAAAATATTCTAATCAGAAATAACTCAAGAAACAACAGCTATACAAAAGAGGATAGAGGAGCTAGAGTGGGATTCAGAAGAAGTTAGTTGAGTACTTCTAGTCGAATGAGGATGAGATTCTTGATAATTACTTCAAGTTGGAGGCGAAAGGTAACAAACAGAGGGAGGGAGATTTGTAAATATGAAGTGATGCTTTTACTATTTGATATGATATAACTCTATCCCGCTAGTTTGATTGAGAATAATATATTAACCATGTTTGGAGGAGGAGGCAGCATCTTCGGTAAACCTCAACAACCGACCAACAATCTATTCGGCCAAGGCCAAGGACAATCTCAGCAAGGCGGCAACATGTTCGGGCAGGGTCAAAATCAACAGCAAGGACAAAACAATCTATTTGGCAACAAAAGTATTTTATTTTTTAGTTTAGCTGGTGGAGGTAGCTTATTCGGAGGAGGGACTCAAAATACTACAGGAGGAGGTAATCTCTTCGGTGGTAATACTCAGCAACAAGGAACTGGTAATCTTTTTGGAGGGAACCAAAACACAGGAGGTAACAATCTATTCGGAGGTAATCAAACGACTGGTAACCAAACAACAGGAGGAAATCTTTTTGGAGGGAATCAAAATACTGGAGGGAATTTGTTCGGAGGGCAGACTAGCACAGGTCAATACGGCTCCTACAATCAAGCAGCTAACAATCCTTCTCAGTTTAGTCAAGTCAACTAGGCACAACTGCAACATCTACTAAGTTCTCCTCCTGATCAGCAGAAAAAATTGTTCGAGGCATTTGCTTCTGACTACATCAGGCAGTTGGTCAATCTCTACCGTAAGACTCTTGAACCAACTAAAATCGAAAAGCTTAATCTTTCCAATGAGAATCCTCTAAAGAATGAGAAGCTGAGCAAGGTAGCAGCAAGTCTCAACATCAAGGCTCAGATGATTCAGCTAAAAAAATTGTACCATTTTAATTACAAAGGATCCGCGATAATGTGAAAGTCAAGGTTGAAAACCTGAAGAAACAGAATGAAAAGATTGAAGAGTCTTCTTTGAATTTTTCCACCAAGGTCTTTGAAAAATTACAAAAATACAAGCAAAAACTAGTCCTTGCAACTGCTCAGAAGAAAATGATTGATGAGGTCAAAAATGAAGTCGATGAGATTGACCAACAGATCAAATAATTCTTCAAGCCTTTGGTCAACTCATATCAGAATAAAAATAATTATTCCTTTGTAGATCCTGATGCATTCTGCCTGAAGATTGCATAAATGACTCTCAGAAATATGAACTACCTCAACAACAGGATGGACGAACTTGTGGCTTGCTAGGCTCAAACTAGTCAAAATTTGGACACCGCAGAGGTCATTCAGGAGCTGGTTGAGTACTTTGAAAATGTAGCCATCGCTGTCAAGGAATTTTCAGAAAAGTTCAACAAATATAAAAGAAAAATCGTTTACAAATCAAATCAAATCAACCCTGACGACACATTGAAGAAAATTGCATAAAAAGCAAACGCGGCTGTCAATAAAGACATGGAGAGCTACGACACAATCAAGGAAATCGAATCCATTCTGATGAGAAGAGAAAATCGGCAGACCTATCATAAGTGATAGTGATAGCTATTAGAAGCAAAAAATGTTCATAATCTTAATTTTAGTTGTTGTCTTGATTGGCCTATCTTGGCATTTCTTGCTAGTAGAGGCTGAAGGGTGACAGCTCCTCTTGGAAGTTTTTACCTACTTTTCAATCGATTTATAGACTTTGAACCCATATTTTTATCTTTAAGCTTGGACACACTTTTCTTACTGGAATTCTATTATGATCTCAGCCTTCTAACAGCAAAGCCTGAATGTTATGATGTATCTTTTCTAGGATTGAAAGTAGACCTATGCTCAACATGATGATCTGCAATTTTCACTTTATTGGCTTGAGGGCTGGGATTGCTCTTGAGCATATGTAGACGGGTGGATCTTCTGATATTTTTGTCTAAATGATTGTTATAATTAATTTTGAAAGTAGCGATATCCTTTCGATTTCCTTTGTTCCTTTTGAATTGTTCCTTATAGCTCATTTGGATATTGTCCTATGGGCTGATATCACAGTAGTATTCTTTGATAGGCTCGAGGGACTAAACTTGGAGGCCTCGATAGAGTGAAAATATTTTTTGGTTCATGTTGTTGATCAGTTTGATTTTATCTCTCTACAGCCTCTATTTCTATGCTTCTAACATTTTCATTCTTTCCATATTAGACATATTTTGATTACAGTCAACCTTATTCTGAAGATCCTCCTTGATCATTTTTTGTTTCCGACTCACCAAAGAGCTAGCTTCCGCATTTATTTTCTTAACTGCTATAAAGTATAACAATTCAATGTTAAATTTTTGAGAGGTCTTCTGATTCTGAAATGTAGTTTAGACTTAATTTATGATGCCTAAAACAAACGGGAAAAAGAATTTCCAATAGTTGAGGTCTTTAATCAGCCGAAAAACAAAAACCCCGGCCAGCCTACATCATGACAGTTTTACTATTGGTTCAGAGGTCGATCTGACAGGACTGTCATTTTCATCATTTCTTTTAGGTATTCATTGAACTCATATAATTCGAATTCCATCTTGGAATCATTCTATCCTGAGTCGGTGCTATCGAGGAAATCATTAATATTTTTTGTCTTTAGAAGAACTTGTTTAATATTTCCAAGCATTAGAGTCACCACCCTTTCGCTTTGTTCTTAGTTTTATATGCAAGAAGACCTTCGCTTGGTGATGTTCGTTTAGTTTTTGTTCATACTGAAAGGAAGTGAATTTCTATAATTGAGGAAGCTCATAGAAAATATTTTGAGAAACAAACAATATTAACAAAAGATCAATCTTATTTTAGTCTTAGGTATTAAAATGTCTGTCATCTGATACCTCCATTGTCCTTTGATCAAAAAGAATAATAAAATATGCCAAAAATAATTTTATGGTTTTTGTCAATACTATTTGTCCTAAAAATCATTCAGCCGTAGTATGGTCGAGGTGGAGGTCCTTGAGGGTAATAGTGTTGATTGTTTCCAGGAGTGCCATATGGAGGGGGAGCTCCATGTCCTCCAACATATGGGTCACTGGCTGCTCCAGGCGGAGGGTAATGAGTCATTCTTCTTTCTCTCATTCTTCTGCAGCATACAATAGCAAGGATAATGAACAGACAGAAGAAGAAAATTCCGATGACAAGTCCGACGATGGCGGCGACTGTCATTCCAGTGTGATAGTAGTAATAGCAATCTCGTTCAAAGGTTGGACAGTCTCCCCAGTAATCGCAACAATCGTGGAAGCAATTGTAGTTATGACAAGACATTGATATATATTTTTATTAGGCTGATCGTCAAAGTAGGATAAAAATTAGAATACTTGGCATTAATTATCCTATTCTATTATCAGTTAAGTTCGTAAATTATTAAGAACAATCAAAATTCACGTCAAAGTACCTTAAAATATCAGTGTGTACATTTTTTGACCCCGGATTCTAGAGTTTTGAACAGATAGTTTATCATTTTCTCCCGTTTTTAGCTAAAAATTCCTCTTCTGATTTACTTGAGATAATCTTTGTCGGAATAGAATGTATCGATCTCTATGGTTTCAAAACTGATCATAAACTCGAACAAATAAAGAAGAGTTAACTCCTTCATATCTAGTTCGTCAATAAAAGGAAATATTTTTTTCTTGATCTCTCCAAAAAATACCATAAAGACATTTTTTACATTTTCAATCTTGAAAGAATCCCTGTCTCTGCTTTACATCAGCTGGTCTCCTTCCAGTTTGATCTACATCAAGAGATAGTCCAAAATTTAGTAATTTTTATTTTCATTCTGAAATAGATAGGCTAACTCTTCGGTCCAAACAGGCATCGATTAGAAGTAGTTTTGGTTGGTCTTCGTCAACTTAGCCTTGAATTGTTATCTGAGTTCAAGATAGCGATTGCGATGAGTAGGTATTAGAGTACTGAGGTGGATGGTATCTTTTGGCAGTTTGATATCTGACTCAAAGCAAGGATTTGATTCATTTAGTCTTAGCTCATGGACAAGTGTATGATTGTTGAGATAGTCGATGGTGTTGAGCAAAAATACAAGCAACTTGACATCTCTCTATTTGAGGAATCTCTTTTCTTCTATTTTTTGAAAATCTGTTATGATTTAGACCAAAACTCTCTTGACTAGCACTCCTCTCTTCAATTTATGGTTTAGGTATTGCTCATATATAACCAGCTCCTCATAACTTTTCTTACGCTTGAGATATTGCTCGAAAATATCAGGTTCTTCCTTCTTTGGAGATTCCTAGTTTGATTGCTGGCTAAATAGGTGTCGATTGTCCTTTGGGGGGATTGAAGATATGTTGGCAGCATGATCTTTTTTCATCATGAGAGGTGTTATAAGTACTTATTATTTGTCAACTTAAAGCTCATGGGATTTAATGCTCTGCTAACAATAATAAATAACAACTCTATGAAAAAACAACTCCTCTTTCTGCTCCTTCTGGCTTCAGTATGGACAGCTACATAAATTGCTAACTATCCGCTTATAACCACCATGAAGAGTGGTGACCATAAATTGCTGACGGCTTCACAGCAAGGAGTCTTTAGCCATGTCTATGAGCAGCCACTTTTCCAGACTTTTAGCAATTTGCCAAAAGTAGCCATTGGCATCAGGGATTTCCAGACATTAAATGCTCAGACTAACTCAAGTAACACTTCTAACGAAATCAACTACAAGTGTGAGATCATTTCTTCTGACATAACAACCACCTACTTCAGGACTACTCTGACCCTGACCTCCACCAACACATTCAGTCTCCTTTACTACATGTACATAGCAATCGATGTCATTCAATTTGCAAATACCTACCTCTACGCCTACTCAATCGACACTTCATCAATGTTCAACGATACTTCAGGAGTGATGGACATATCCTCCTATAATATCAGTGAAACTATCAGTGATTTCAGTAACGCAGTTGTGGTGCCTATTGTCATGTCTTTCTACATCAGCACTAGTCATGAGTATTCTTTCTACACACAAGCTTCGATGAGTAGCTCGAGCATTTTCGATCTCAACATAACGAGCAATTCGAATCTTCAAAGAATTGAAATGACAGTTTTCATTATAGACAAGACAAAAATGGAGGAAAATTATATATTTTACATCGATACAGGTCGATACATAGTTCAGAACAACAACGGAACACCAACCAGCACTTTTACCCCACCTGCATTCAACTACTTCAATTACATACTAGGAATGACAGCTTTCAGGGTGAACAGTTCTTTCAGTCCCAACTTTTACTTCACACCTTCCAATACTATCGGCACCGTCACATAATACATCCTTGTCAGATATTCTGCTTTGCATTGGCGTAAAAGAAAATGTATCAGTCCATCGACTATTGGAAAATTTGTCGTAGAGGAACAACTATGCTATGATTCCTGTCCGAACGGATATGCCACCAACAGCTCAATCAATTATTGTGTAATTTGCAGCTATACCTGTGGCACTTGCTAAGTTGATGGGACCTCTTGCAGCAGTTGTCCGATCAATTCAAACAGAACACTCTACAACGCGACATTTTAGTGCGCTTGCGATACTGGCTACTTCGACAATGGAACAGTAATATGTGCTAGCTGTGATTATACTTGTTTTACTTGTGCCAGTATAGAGTCAAATTGCACAAGTTGCGATGCCACTCGAAATTTGACAGGAAACTCTTGTCCCTGTTCGACTGGTTTCTATGATACCAACACAAGCAATCAGACTTGTGCTATTTGCGATGTCACATGTTTAACATGTTCGGGATCTGCGACTACATGTACAAGTTGTGATGAGACCAACAATCACAGAATACTGATAGCATCGACCTCGAAATGTTTGTGTAAAAGTGGCTTCCAAGATACAGGAGCGGCTATATGTTCAGTGTCATCGATAACATGTACATCGCCTTGCTTGACTTGTGAGAACAGCTCAACCACCTGCACTTCATGTTCAAGCACCAACAATCCAAGTGATCGCATTCTCTCTGGTAATAGCTGTGACTGTCCAACTTTTTTTACAGCAATCAGCAGCACAGCTCCTTGCACATAAATATGTGGAAATAGCAACATGCCCTCAAGCACTTCCAAGCAATGTGATGACGGAAATACACTAGATGGGGACGGATGTTCGAGCACTTGCACCAAAGAAAGTGGTTTCACATGCGACAGCACTCAGAGTCCTAGCGTATGCACTTCAGATGGCGGGTATGTTGTCAGTTCGCAGACGGTAACTAAGGATCAGAAATCTAATACTGTCACTGTGGCACTCAATTTGGATCCAGTACCTCCTCCTTCCAGCGTTCCTTCTTTGAGCAATCTGCTAGATTCTCTTTCTTTACAATCCTACTCTTGGAGTAGAGGAGCCTTAACCATGCAGCTTAATTTGCTCAAAGCAGTCAGTAGTTCAGATCTTCTTAATATCCGTCTCTCCGTCATCAACGCTAGCACAGCTTTACCTCTGGTAGATTCCAACAATGCCCAACTGATCCCTTATGCATAGACTTACTATAGCATATATGATGTACAGGCTGGTCTGATTTGGTTCTACATTGCTGCCTTGTGGGTTGTAGCACTCTATCGGTTGATCACTGAACCGAAGTTGATCAGTCAAGTCACTGAAATGTTCATGTTTAGCAGCTTGGCCTGGATAGGTGTCTAAGGTCAGAAATATGAATCTGGACCTTTAATACCTATTCAGAATTTGAGGTACATGTATGGGTACAATATAACCCTATCAGACAACAGTCTTTTTTCAGTGTTCAATATCAGCTTCGTCTATCTCTTTTTACCACTTATTTTATTTGCCATTTTACTATGTATTTCCAAAATGAAGCCAGGCCTGATCGCCAGTCGAACCAAAAGATTCATTCTTTATGACATTTCCTATGCTTGGTTGATGGTCAATGGATTTCTGATAACCTTTGGAATATCAAAAGCTATATCAGAGCAGACGGGTTTCACTGGTGTGACTGCTGCTGGCATTGTGGTGGGAGTATTATATCTAGTGGTCATGAGTATTATCAGTTATCGATCATTTTTCAGAGGGAAAGATCCGGAAGAAGTGGGAGGAATTTTAGAATACACCAAGAAAAATCTATTCAAGCATAAACCTTATCCTGTTCTATGGTTGTGCACATTAGTGATTTCCTTCATTTATCTGTCCATCAAAAACACAACAAAGATCAACCCTATGTTGATGGAGGGTTGGTTTTTAGTTCTGTTTCTGGTGCTGGGAGTTGGAGGGATATACATCAACAAAATGCGTTATCTACTCAATTTGATAACCTTGGCTTTCATCTACGGGCTCATCTTGTTGATCAATAACGTTGAAGAGTCAGCTTGGATTGGCATGGTCATTGTCGGTCTGCTTTTTACCGGTCTTGTGACTAACTTCGTTATAATGCATTTCTAAAAAAACAATTTAAGAGTTGACGATGATGATTTACTTGAAGATAGGGCCAAAAAAGATGACAAACCATTAGATATTGAAGATTTGGAAAATACCAACAGAAATGTGAACAATGAGAGCATAGCACCAGATATTGAGGAAGTTATAAATCAGCGTGATGAGACCAGAAGGGAACTGATGGAGTTAGGGAATCATACAGGTTTGTTTACCATCTATTAACCCAAAAATGATCTAGACATGATGGTTCCTAGACCTCCTCAGAATCAGGACAATATTTTGCAATCAGTCATGAAAAATCAGGAAGAACAGATCATCGATGGTAGTCATATCAAAGCTCAGCTGAATTAATTTTTGTTGACCTCTCCGAAACATAGGAAGGGCTAGACTGAAGCCAAAAAAGAGTAATTCATTGACATCGAAAATGATAATATTGACTAACTATGATTTAATCAAACTGTTTATTTTCCCTGATTAGAATTAGAAGGGCAATTTGATATTATAGTTAAATTAGCTAGTAAATGGAGACCGACATCTACATCTGCTTCAATCCTCACTGCCTAAGCCCAAACAACCAAAGAGTCTTCACCTCTTCAGAAGACAGCCTAGAGCACCAGCAGAAGTGTCATCATTGGATTGCTACCCCTAAGCATCAGTAGAGGATCATGAATCAGAGTCTGTCTTTTCATTAAAGCAAGCAAGAGGAGTAGTTAAAGCTTGACAGTTCACCTATTGAGAGTGCCATTGACTTTTCAGAAAGAAAAGTGGTGATTAGAGAGGCACTGCTGGCAATATTCGAATCAGCGAAAAGATAGATGTGCCTCTTTATTGACAACTATAAAATGATGAAGCTGAAGGAACTTGAGAGGGTCAATAAAGATGTGGAGACTCTAAAAAAACTGATATCTACAGTTTTGGAGGCAGTTCAAAAGGAAAAGATTATCAATGAATCAGTACGAGTTTAAACAGGTGAACTGATTTGTGAGCAGTGGTCCCTGGTCCCATACAAACATCTTTTCCTGGCTGATTTGCATCTTTTCAGCAAGGAAAAGATAGCTGAGCAACTTCCTTCGACCAAGAATAAATTAGAATAAATATTTGATAGTCTGATCACGGAGAGAAGGCTAGACGGTCAATTGGAAACTGTCAACATCAGAGATATCAAAAAGGCAGAGAAGTTTTTGCTGGATAACAATGAAATGACCCATCAGCAAAAATTCACTAAATTATTCAATTGGGACCTATCAGAATACTATGTTGGAAATATTGCTTAGAATCAGATCAAATGTCCTCAATGTTAATTTTAGCAGATCTATCCAAGGACAAAGAAATCAAACAACGTCAATCTCCTAACCAGAGCTCTAGCTGAACATCTCACAACTGTACATCGACCTTTCATTGGACACTGCTATGCCCAAAAACTCAAAAAAGATCCCCCAGAACAACTTGAATTTGATACGATACTTTACCTGATGAAGTCTCAGAATTTCAAGGAGCTTGAAATAATCGATGGATCTAACCTGAAATCATTTACCCTTGATATTTGTCCAACCAAGCTCAGTATTACCTTTTCTCAAGTGATTCCATCTGAAAACCAAAGAGAATGCAGTTGGATGGAGGTGGGTAGTCCTGAATAGGCCGCATACTACACAGTTCTACTGATCTATGAGGTGGCGATCAAGATGAAGAAGGTGTTGAAAATAGTTGGCTTCAAGAAGCAGTACCATGCTTTATTTACCAGAATTGTGGCTTGCAAGCAACTGGAGAACAGATTCATAATTGAGGACAAAATCAAGATTCTCAAAAATCCCAACAGAGCGCAGTCTATCTATGGCAAATATTGATCAAATAACTCGTTATTTATAATTTATTCTTTACTGCAATAAGCAAATGGACAAGCAGGAAGATAAAGAGTCAGTTCATTCCTTCGACTCTTCAATCGACCTCAACTCTATCCTAGATACTGAATCGACTGTCTCCATGTGCAAGTAAGAGGTTGCAAGATTAGACCGCCATTTATAAACATCGGACTAGCTAAGCTTTATAAATTGTACACCTGCAAAAGAGTTTAAAAATTGGTAGGGGGGTTTTGGGCAAGGAGGGATGTTCATTGGCTTTAAGAAAGGAATGGGTGGTCAGGAAATTCAAATCAATGAGAGCAAAATCAAGCAGGCAAAAATGTTTTTTGATGATGACTAACTTGAAGAGAAAGATTACTTTTCAATGCCTCAGCCACCACAGAGGAGATAAAAGAGACTAGTTTTCAGTCCTGAGGGTTCTGATGAAAAGGAATAGTACACAATGCCTTGCTTTAAAACAGTGGGAACAGGACTTGAAGTGAAAGTTAGCAAGGATATACAGAGCAAAGCTAAAATGCTCCTCAATGACTTTTCGAGCTTTAGGAAACCAACAAAGCTTAAAAAAGATGCGAATGTTATAGATGAATCTTTCGTAAAAACTGTCAACAATCAGAAAGATCCATCTTCGAAAAATATGTTTCAGGTCCCTGATTCCAAACTATTGAAAGTAGGGCTCAAAGGAAAGACTGAAACTGGAGAGTTAGAGAGAAAATCATTCAACTGGGAACAATATGAGAAGTAGTACCTGTAGGAAATTGCAAGGGTGTAGTCGAGTGAAAAAAATAGAATCAACACTTCAAAAAAAGCTAAAAGAATATCGACAAATGTGAGACAGGCAAGCTTGTAGTTCAAAAGAATGAAGCTATATCATTTGGAACTGAGTGTAGAAGCAGAGAAAGAAGCATCTGAGAATTTGGCTAGGAGACTAGAACAACCTGAGCTTTTTTAGCATATCAAGGAAGATTGCCACATTTTCAAATGTGTCTTGTGCTCAATAAAATACAACAACGATAACATAGGAATTAAATAACTGTATTCGATCATGAACAAATAGTTTGCCAAAAAATGGATCAGCTAAGATGACTTCATCCCCATTTATCACTAAGTTTATTTCAAATTGCTAAAATACGAATGTTTCTGGCCCTAAATTGCGAACAAGTTATGTAATCCGAGTAACTTGATAGTCGAGATTAGCAAAAAAATGTTGAAATTGGCAACTTAAGGAATCTGCAGCTATCTCAAAAAATGTTTAGAAAAGGAATAGATAGGAAGAAAAATCAATTTAGTTGTGAGAGAGAAGCATGTCAACAAGAAAATGAAGATTATATTTTTACTTCTTTCAGATGGCTGGTATTCAGTTTGGGCAGCCATTGAGCCTCAAAACATTCTTTATCCTTACTTGGTCGATAACTAAAAAATCAGAATTGGAACCAAACTTTGTCTTTGCCTATGGATCAAGCATCCATTCAGCAACATCCTCGATTTCTGCAAATCTAAAATTTCCACAAACAGTTGCATATAATTTTTCTATAATGGTTCCATGATTCTCAAACCTAATGCCAAGCTAGGCTACACAAGATAATAGTTTTATCGACCTCTGAATAAGTGCAGGTAAAGAGGTGGTCTGATCCCAGTAGTGGAAGGTTTTGTTATTCGAATATTTACTGTAAAGGAAAAGAATAAGAAAATCAGTGGCTTTTCACATCATTATGCATAGATTTTGACACCTGAAGGGTTCACTCAGCTGATTCAGTTTGTGCTTGGGGAGTAAAATAGTCTAGTATAATTTTTCAGGTTATTCAGATGCTACAATTTTTACAAATTAAAGATTGTTGAGTCGGGAATGTTGAACTTTGGAATGGACAGTAGTAAATTTGAGGAAATAAAGAGATGTAAAATTTCATAAAAAGATAAAGTCTACCCTGAAGCTGTCCTAAAATTGCTGTAAAGTAGGCTTCTCAACAGAAAAATATTACAAAAAATCAAAGAAAGCACAATTTATGATGTCATTTGCGAAAATGGCAAACTTTCAACTGGCAGCTATCCTGCGATAGAAATATAAATATAAGGGTAGCCAGTATAATTGATGAAAGAGGTAGTCTTTCAGCAAGTTTCATTGGTCTAAACTTCCGATAACAAACTCAAATTTAGAAAGAACCGATATTCTAGTCAATGCAAACGAGTTCATCCCATATACAAACTGATAGTGTGATTTTTAATTTTTAATTGAATCAGGTAGGTTAAAGCTATATCTCAATGGTTCATTTCATCAGTTTTAGCAGCTTGGCCTTGAAGTTGTCTTTCGCTGTAAATATGTGGATCTCCTGTGCTGCGAGCGTTTTCATGTTAATCGAAACGAGGAGGTATACGATGAGAACTATGAGTATTGGGATAAGGATGCATCTCATGGTTGCGACTGTGATAGTGATGTGGTTTGATGTGAATGCTCAGAGGCTGAGGATTTGAAAGATCATGATTGTGGCCTATTTGCTACTGTTGAACGATAGTTTATTGAGGTGACATTTATTAATTTCTGGCTGAGGGGGTTATAAAGTTGTCTTTGCAGTGATTGATGAGCAGACAGACAAGAACGAGGACGAAACCGATGAGGACTAGGAGACATCCAATACTGGCGAAAGCTGTGGCTGCGGTTGACATTGTTTTATAAATGATAGCATACCTCATAAAAAATGGCATTTTTTAGACTACTTCTAACTCCCCACCAAATATTGGTGAATTTCATCATTCCCCAGTCTCAATTTTATCCGGTGACCAATATAAGGTACTACCTTTGGACGCTGCCTTTTTATCAATGTAATAAAAATACAAAATCAAATATTGGAAGGGTTGTTAATGCTTGGCACAGGTCTGTTCATCTGATAGTAAATGTCAGGATTCGAAGGATTGGGATTATTGAGGTTTCTTTAGCTGGCGATCGGCAGAGACATCACGCTGTATGGATTTCCATTGTAATGACTGGGGATATTGTGTTGCTGGTCGATTGATGGCCCTGAAGGGAGACCGACAGGTTGACCTGATGATTTCTGAGGACTTAGCAAATTGGAGTATGGATCGTATGGGTTTGCCTGATATTGATTGCGCTGCACAAATTCATTTTGATGGAACCCCTGATTGTGAGGTGGAGGAAAGGGTTCTTGATGCACATCTCGATTCTAGGCGTGTCTCCTCTGACATCTCCGAATGCAGTAAATAGTCAAGATGATTATGAAGCAGATAACCAGACATGCAAAGACAATCCCAACGATGGCTCCGGTTGTAATTCCGGAAGAATAGTAATACTCGCACTGATAGGAATAGTTGGGGCAGTATCCGTAGATATCACAGCAGTCATAATAGCAATCGTTGTAGATGCAGTGACTATTGGAGCTTCCCATCTGCTCGCGAGATGATTATTATTTAATTGTAAGTTATTTGACTGGATCTCACAAAATAAAGGAATGATGGATAAATCATACGTAAGGGTTGGTGTTGTTGTTCTCTGAACGGTTTAGGTTGTAGTAGCCGGGTTATTGCTGCTGGACGTAGACTTGATTATTTTGGTTGACTGGTGGCTGATAAATGGGCTGGTGTTGGACCTGAGGGGCGTTGTTCCAATTCTGGTAATTTGGGTTATTTGGTGCTCCTTGATAATTGTTGTTTTGACCTTGTCTCAAGTAAGCTTAGTAATTTACTTGCCTCTGCCTGTGGAGCTCTCTCATTCTTCGGTGTCTCCTGATCCGCAGTATAATCCCCACGACAAATAGTGCTACACTGAAAACAAGCAGCAATGTGATCATAGTATCACCTGAGGCCGCTGCTACTTTCAATTTTTCAGGATTGTTGGTGTCAAAAGTATGACAGAGGTCTAGCGAGGAGGGGCAGAGACCTTTGATATCGCAGCACTGAAACTGACAAAGTGAAGGCTTACAAGACTATGATGATAGCATGATAGATTATTATTATGATGAATCATCAAATTTATAGGAAAAGTTATGGTTAGTTGAAGATACCAAAAGTCACAGAGTTTCACATTTTTGAAGTCAGAAGGCAA
>Ga0100402_1001269_pt1 | contig 29223 bp, 19 predicted proteins | sample CryGeyme20150102_FD_80419 | JGI IMG/M metagenome (GOLD analysis project Ga0100402, IMG submission 80419) | Groundwater microbial communities from Crystal Geyser aquifers in Utah, USA - Crystal Geyser metaG 2015-0102 | ecosystem: Environmental > Aquatic > Deep subsurface > Groundwater | place...
TGGATTAGGACTTGGATTGTCAGACCTCAGCCTCTGCTGACCCACGAACAAGAGTTCGTGCCCCTATCAACAGCTCGGAGAAGTACGATCTACGGATACGTATTCTCAACCTCGATCTACACTCAGTAGTTCACTTTGTTATTCTACACCGACGAGTCGATATTTCGAACTCGTTACTGCTTGCAATGTGGCTACTAGAACTCAGGGAGGTCGGTCCTATTTATTGTTTGCTGTTAAACCAGATAGATCTTTATTTCCAATAATTATGATTATTGTGTGGTTCCCGCTTTCACTGGGGGAGATGACGTCTTTCACCCAACTGAGTAATTATTTATTCGGCTTCAGATTACGGGCCGAGTGGAGGTGGAGGCACAAATGTTCTCTGTGGTTACTTTTGCTGTCGCGCAGCCTGTCCAGTTGATAGATATGAGACAAAAAAGTTCTACACGCTCGGATCCGCATGCGCCACTGGACTAACGGTGTTGCAAGTTGGGCAGAAGACCAAAGAGCACCGGATGGGGGCATGCAGTCTCCCTGTGCAGCCCTGGCAGGTGACAATTTGTGACTGTCCCTGCATGACGGCAATGCGGGTGTCCAATTGACCTTCTTGGACCATGGTCGCACGATTTTCCTCGTTTGCATCGAAATACAACGATCGTGATTTCAAACTGGAACCGGATGGTCTCGGAATCAACTTGAGAGAGCCGTCCTTTTCCTCTCTCTCCGAGACCTTTCTTTTATCGACAGGAAGACAAAGAGTACCCGCTGCCGCATCGGAAATACGATGAACTCCATTATTGTCACTGTTCGGGATGTCTATGGGTAACGGCTGCACAGCAGAGTCATCGACGGAATATTCGGGGTGCGTATTGGTCGGCGCAACGGGAACAGGAGGAGTATGGCGTTGATGGTGCCGCGAAAAGTCGCGTTCTCCCCATCGGTGCATATGACTGCGTTGTTCTGCTGCCCTGCCAGCGAAAGTAGGCGAAAGAGAAGAATGAGAAGGTCCTGCAGGCAGGGATACACGGTTTTGTATGGCTTGAATCGTGCCAGACTCCTTTGAAGATTCATTGGAATCAGCATCCATCTCATGTGGTCCTTGGACAATCGAAGGGCACAGCTCCTGCTGCGAATACAGGGAATCTCTCGATTGCTCTTTTTCGGCCGCTGGGGCCTGTGAGAAACGTAAGAAGGCTAACTTAAGATCCAACTCTATCGCGTTTTTATCATCCTCGTTGTCCCCACCTTCACCCCCATTCTGCTGTTGCATGGATTCTTTCAATGCCAATCGCAACTGGGACGAGGAATTTTGCAGTAGTGAGGCAGCAGAATCAGCCAAAGATTGCTCCATGGCCAACTTCAATTGCTCTTCTTCTGAGAGCTCCCCGACCGTTTCTTGCAATTTTCGGAGGCGAGCTCTATCTTCTTCGGCTTGTTTCTTCGACAGCTGCAACACGAGTTTTATTTCTGCTTCGCTCTCGGAAGGTGCTCGATTGCGAGCTGCTTCAGCAGCGGCCGCTTCTTCTTGAGAAATCCGCAGGATTTCACGTAAGGCCTCGTCTTCGTCTTGCGTTAAGGCATTGCCTTCAGTACCGCTTGTAGTGCTGCCTTCTGGTTTAGCATCCTGACTAGGATAAAGAAACCCTGTATCATTATTGTTGGCGCTAGTGTTGCAATTGCCCTTTCCAATACTTTGTCCAGAAACCTGTTTCGACACCTGCAGTGCCAATTCCATTTCCTTTCGTTCCAATTCGGCTTGAATCTCATTCCAAATTCTGTACTGTTCGACGGCCGCTGAACCATTCTTCGGACAATCCGACTTGGGCGGGGTCCCTGTTGAAGATGGATGAGTTGATATCTCTGGACAATAGGAGGTAGCACCTTCCATTGTAGTTGAAGGTGACACGGATCGAGGAGGGACTGCCGAAGCTCCATCGGTTCCGGTCTTTCGTGTGCCATGGGATCGTGAGCAATGCTGCAGTTGCTGCTGTCGCTCCTGTCCTGATGTTTCTGCTGGAGGTGTAAATCCTTGCATTCCTAGTGCCTCTTGCATCATAGTGTAATCATTCATACAAGCAGAGGAAGAGGGCTTCGGTAGAGCTTCGTGAACTTCTATTGAAGTTGAGTACCATTTCGTACTCGTCTTGGGACTGTTTCCAACACGTGAACTGCCTACAAATCCTGTCGGCGCGGTGGTCATGATGAATTCCTTTGGACGACTTCGTCTCTTCGCACTGTTATAAGAAGGTCCATTCGTCGATTGATTGGAAGCTGCAGTATTTACCCCCAAAGCCTGAAATGCTAAGAGCATATCTTGTTCTTCTTTGGACTTCATACCTCCATTTCCGAACTTTGCCGTCTTTGGTTCATCCTCGGTACGCATGTAATTGACCTGATTGATTTCGTTTTTACAAGGTGAAGTAGCGCTTCTAGTGACTTCCATCTTGTTGCCCATGTTGGTATCCATGGTTAACGGGGTAGCAGCTGTAAGAAAAGCAAAGTCGCGTTCGTTTTTCGCTGCCGTTTCTCCAATTTGGTCTAGAAGGATTTCCATGCGAGATGAACAGCCATGATTGCTCGTCGGTACTGTCGAATTGTTCAAGCTGCTAATTGCAGTTTGATCGTCTGCAGTTTCATTTTCGTAAATGACAGAGGGCAAGTTAGAAGAGTGATGTTGTTGTAGTTGGTGATGTTCAGAGGCAGCCGGACTTCGACGTCGCCTCAGGCCGACCGGTTTCATAGCTCCACTGCTCGAACTTGAGCTACTTTGACTTTCCAAACTCCTGTTACTGCTACAAGCGGAATGTCGAGATTTGCGAAGTTCATGGTATGATGGTACTGATGCTGCGGTTACTGGCACATGGTGATGGTCTTGGGCCAAATATGCTTGTTGTTGTCTCCGTATCTGCACATCGTCCTCGTCTACATCTACATTAGTCTCCGATCTGGAGTGAGGATTTTCCAGCGATGTCGCAGCTGTCATGCCATGACTTGATCGATGCGCGGGAATCTTACGATCATCATCGCTTCTCACAGAATACCAGGTTCCAACACTTCGCAAGGCAACACTTGCAATCTCAGAAGCATCATCCTCAATTAGTTCGTTGTAGTGAACCAACTCGTCGTACAAGGACGCATATGTGACAGCAGCTGCTGCAGACACCTCTGTTTTGGAATTTTTCTCCTTGTTGTTGCTTCTAGTAGTCCTTTCTTCCTCCTTGTGCTCCGCCAGACTATGCTTTTCGTTCGCCATGCGACTAGTAGAGTTGGCGACCGCAACAGTAGCAGCAACGGCTTCTACGGAATCTCCTTCTTTGGCAATGTGTAGTAGCTTGGCCACTTTGGCAGCTTGGATGACAGCTGTACACTGAGGGAAAGAAGCAGGGATGAAGGCAGTATTTTCGGCTGGACTTCCCGCTCCTCTCGCAGATGACGATATTTTCGATTCGGATGAAAATCCATCAGATTGATCTTCAGACCAGTGCAGCCGTGGAGTGTGCCGCAGACTCTGCTTGTCTTCCATGACGGAATGGGGCGGATGCCGATTTTTTCTGATGCAGCCTGATAAGTGTATAAACTTGCTATATTGTTGAGGGCGCTGTTTCTTCCGGCTCAAAACGAGCTCGCTGTTGCGACAGCGTTGTTGTCGTCGTTGTTTTGTTGGAGACTCTTGGTGGCGGAAGGTGTTGAAGACACATTTTAACTGGCGAAATTTCTCATCAGCTCTACCAGGTACGACTCTTATACTCTACCAGGTACTTCTCCTCTACAGTACCAGTATGGTACTGGTAGTAGTCTACTCGACCCAGGCAGTCGTAAAAAAGTACTTAGGGTACCTGGTAGAGAACAACAACTGAAGACTCTACCTGTACTTAAGTACAAGATTATCGACACAAAGACTTAGCATTCACTGGAAATGGGGGCAATCCGACTAGAGTTGTTATTAGTATACAATATTACCTGGTACTATTGAAAAAAGTTCTATTTAAACAAACGACTAACGTAGTACCAGGGTACTTATGGGGGGGGCTAGTAGCGTATAGCGCCATAAATACTACGCTCCGTCCTATGGTAGTACTAGTAGTACCGGTAGTGAAACAATTCCTCCAAATGGCTGAAAGAAAATACACGTACAGTAACCCATCGCAAGAAGTGTGACTCGCTTGTCTTCAAGGTCGCAGCGGTACCCTCGTCGTTCGCAACTGACACAATCCAACAGTCTGGCCTTCACCCGACAACGATGAAACCTCAACAAAAGATCCAGAAAGACCATTAATTATTTCACCATGACGGAGCCAGATGAATTATACACCTTGAGAGCCCAATATTGGTTAGGCCATTACGGCTTGGCAATGGAAGAGGCAAGATCTGTTGCTAGGCGCCCTATGAGCCCTGAACTCAAGCTGGAACGAGAAGAACTCCTCCTGAGATCACAGCTTGCATTAGGAGAATATGACAAGGTCATTGCTGCTGCCTCTGAGGATCGACCAGGTACGTAGCCTTTAGTAGACTTTCTACGTAAGCATTAGGTTGAAAATCTACCATGTTGGTTCCTTCCCACCATTAACTCAACAATTCAACGTCCAAGCTAACATTTTCTTTGTCTCTACATATATTACAATTTTTTGTCTCATGAAATGAAGCCCTTCAAGCATTGGGATTGTCAGCTCAGTACCACTCAGCCACAACACCAGAAGCCAAAGAAGCCGTTGTGGATCAACTCAAAGCCCTGGCCGCTAATACCAGCGCTCCTGGTGCGCACTTGGCTGCTGCCCAGGTATTTTTGGATGCCGGTCTCAATAAAGATGCCTTGCAATACGTGCATGGGGCTGCTACCATGGAACACATGTTACTTATTTTGCAAATTTATCTGCGTATCGATCGTTTGGATTTGGCCCAACAACAATTACGTCAGCTCAAGCAAGCTGATGAAGACGCTGTCTTGACGCAACTCGGAGCAATCTACTGCAGCATGGCCACCGGGTCCAGTGGTGCTGCGGATGCATTGCACGGGGTAAACACGCTTCTAGAACAGTACGGGGCCAGTCCTCTTCTGTCTAACTTGATGGCATGTGCCTTGATGCTCAAGGGAAGTTACGCCGAGGCCGAGGCACGTCTTCAGGAGTGCTTGCAGGAATTTCCCGAACAAATAATTCCCGACACTTTGATTAACATGATTGTCTGCTCCCAACACCAACAGAAGCCAACGCAACAATATGTGGCGCGAATGAAGTCCACCTACCCACTTCACTCCTTCTGTGCCGGTGTTGATCGTGTCCAGGCAGCCTTTGACCGAGAAGTTGGCAAATACAAGGTCTAACACATTTCTGCAGTATTACATCATAAAGAAATGGTTCTGTAGATGATAATATAAAACTTGAAATCATACAGGCGCTGCCTTCAACTCGAAGAGAAACCGTTGGCAAGATTGGTTGGATCGTCGTGCAAACTTTTCGTGTCTTCGCAAATTCTTTTTTACCAGGTGTTCTTTTTGAATAATCTTTCAAGCTGCGCGTCCCAACTGGCAGAAAGTGTCATTAGAAACGAACTCTCCGCGGTGATATAGTTTTGACTTTCCCACTAATGTTTTGTCGACAAAAGCCATTGTTTCGTCATTACTTTTTCAGTCTTTTTCTTTTCTTTGCCGCAGAGGCTTTGGCGGGAATGCGAGTTCTCTTCCAGTTTACAATATTCTCTTGCGCTACCCCCTGGAAGACATGGCCCGAGCATTCCTCGGCCGTAAACGTGATGAGATCTCCGTAGAAGTAGCTAGGTAGATCTTTTCCGATGATTCGCGTTCCTTCCCAGCAGGTAATCGTCTGTCCAGTGATCTGCGTTACTTTCGATGCAGCTGAAATCGCTTCTGGAACTGTAGGCGGGGCCTTCTTTCGTGCCACTGCAGGACCAACTATGTTTTCTGAGACTGCGGCAGTAACCTTCTTCGCTGCAAGCAAACTTTCAGATGTGTTCACTGAAAATATAGGAGTATGCTTCATAGATGCTGGTTCAATGTCAGGCGTATTTACTGGAACCATAGGGGGAACTGACACGGTCTTAGGGTGTCTTGTACTGCTCGTCGTATCCGTTTTTCCATTCCTGTTTCTATCGTTTGAGGAGACGCCCCGAGCGACCACTTTCGATTTCTGCGGCACCTGAAATTCTGTGATCATTTTAATACTGTCTCCTAAGCAACTGCCTTTCTGTTTGTCGTTTTCGGTGAGATGAAAAACTTCAGGAAGAACTCCGGCAGTGCCTGGCGTAACAATTGTCTCGTGCCCACCATGCCTCTTGTCGGTAGAAATCTTTCCGATTCCTGCACTGGTTGCAGAGCTAGAATGTTGACCAATGAATAGATGAGACGAATCGGCGACGTGACCCTTGCTGCTCCGATTCTTCTTCAAAGAAGACTGTCTACTTTGAAGTGGCGGGTTCAGGGTGACAGGCTTGACCAGTACTGCTCTTTCGCATGCGTAAAGCGAATACCAATTTGGCGAAGACGGATGCTTGGACGCGTCGAGTTGATTATAAGCTTGGATTTCGTTAGCATTGGAAGTCCTCTTTCGATGCAGCTTATAGGCATGCAAATCCTGAAAAAGACCCTTAAAGAGTGCGAAGCTTCTGTGGCGTTTGGATGAGAGCAAGTTGAGATCTAAGACCAATTCTTGTACTTGCATCCACGTTCGAAATCTAGGGTCATCCCAGGGCCCGGATACCTGACGGAGGCCTCCAACCATTTCGTTGAAGGTTGCTCGGTACTTTTTCAACGTTAGATCATGGTGGTTCGCCCAAGAGTTGTCATCTTCCTGACAATCCTTTATCCCAAACGTCAAGAGACAGTGGGCACCCTTGCAGCTAATATCTCCACAATGGGCTTACATTACTAGATAATCCAACAATGCATCAATTTGTTCCTTATTCCGAGCCATTTGGGCCCGACTCTGGTTCACAAAGTTTGCTACAAAATCAATTTGCCAAAAACAAATTTCTCGTTTTCAATCAATTTCTTGAAGACCTGACGTCGTTTATCGATCAATAGAGCATGCTTATACAAAAACACTTGGACGGAAACCCAATTGATGAGCTCAATATTGTTCATGAGATTTTTTATGTGTTGTATGAAGGTTATTGTGTCAGCAGATGCAGATAGGGGATCAAACAGGTGCCGGCTCTGCAGGCTTGCCCTGGTGAAATGATCCAGCCAAGAGTCTTCGTTCTCTTCCCAGTGGACTTTAACATCGAATAATGCCTTGGCAGTAGCCAGTGTAAATTCTCCTTTGATTGCCCATCCAGCTATGGGGTTCTGCTCGGAAGCCGGAATAATCAGACCTGGCATGTTCGGCTCTGCTTGTTGTTCTGGTTGGGGCTAGTCCCGTTCTGAATGTGTTACGAATCAGGATAGATGGTAAAACACAATTCACCGACTGCTGACTGACGAGAAAGAGGAACACTCACGGTTTGATGTTTGTATGTAGCAACCTACGACAGCTTAAATTGATTCACTTGAAGAAAAAGAATTGTTATGACGGATAACAGGAAATGTCCATGGTCCCACTTCTGCTTTTCTTTCGCTTTCTGGATTGGACGTCGATGGCCTGGCCGTTGACCGGACAATTGTTTGTTCCGAAGACGAAATTTACAACTCAAGTTCTACGAGTATTGGATAAATGTTACGTAGCAATTCGCTGGGGTCGTGCAGATACGAGTATGCTAGCTAAATTTTACCAGACATTTTGCACTGAGGTCGTGACCAGCCTCCTTCACAAATTCTTCCAGCAATGGTCGGACTGTTTCTCTTCCTCGTTCGTGAAGCATAGAAAGAGTCACTGGCACACCCACACCGACATCCATTTTGACCTGTTCGACTTGCGGGTTTGGTGGAAGGGGTGCCGGACGGGGCTTTTTGAGAATAGATCTAGTACTGGACTTGATAGAAGACGAAGATGACGTCCGGGTTACAGAATTTACAATTTTTGGCATGCCATCCGTACTCATGTCGTCGGCATCTTCCGCGTCTGACAACTCAGAATTGACAGATTCGCTGGAGGCCGGTCGATGCCCATTTATAGCAGTACCAATGTCAGTGTGGCATTGCCTCTGTTGGGGGTTCTTCAGGTCGTGCTCTAGTTGAATTTGGTCCGAATAATACAAGGTGCAGCAGTGCCGGAGGGGGCTGAGGGTTTGAATGATGCGTTGAGCCAACGCAGCATCTACCCATCGATATGTAGTTGGGCACAATAATTCCGAGGGACGATATTCGGCCTTGTATCTCATCTTGGTACACGATTCGATGTAGTATCCCAAATAGTAGTATGGAAGCCGCAACGACCGGGCAAACTCAATCTCTTGCAAAATTGCATATTTTCCCAAGGGCACCAAATCATGAGCAAATTGGGGATGGTAAAACAGGTAAACAGAACTCAAGCCCTGATGCAGAATATCTACCACCCCCACAGCAACTAACATGCCCGCAACCCGATATTGTTGGTGATACGTCCCAGAGGGTAATCGTACAACGTCCGAATCCGCCACACTGTTGTCAGGCGTCTTGTTAGCGGTTGAGAATGCCGGTGTTTTTGTTATCGTGGCAGTGCAACTGGCATCTAAAACCTTGAAGGGTGATTCTACCAAAAATTGAAAAAACGATCCGTACGACTGGACAATTTGCTGAAGCCGTTCTGCGGAAACGTTTGGATATTCTCGTTGCAGCATGCGCTTGGCAGTATCCACAAATCCAGTCGGGCCCCGTACGGGAGCACTGCTACTGAGAACAGGCAGACTACCAGTGTCGCTGCTGTTCGCAGGCGAAGACCATTCGTCATCTTCGGGTATTGCTTCGTTCGTGGATGGAGCATTAATACCACTGCTATTGACACTATTTGAGTTTGCATTTTTACCAGAGCCGGAAAGATCACACGTGAAAGGGTCTGCATCCTGGTGGACCTTGTGTTGATACAAAAAGTACAGCTTGTGTACTTCGGGTTGCAACGCACTCTCGTGAGCTGGAAGAGTGTGTACCTCAAAAGGATAGGCTGTGTCGGATGATGAGACCGCATTGGAAATACCATTGGAATATCTTGGTCGACGAAAGCGTGCTATACTCGGCCCATGTTGGTCCAACCAGTCTCGCAGTTTGTCGATGGGAGGCGCCGACAGAGGATTGGCTTCGTACATAATAGCATCGTCATTGTAATTTCGCAGGTTGTGAACTTGGTTACCATCGTCATTAGATTGCAAATGCAATTGAATATCGCAAAAGATCTGGCCACTTTGGGCATGTCGGTGCACATTTTGAAGAATCCAGCTTAACGAAGGATCAGTACCACCATCAGTGGTGGTGGAATTTGGTAGCGCATGTGTTCTTCCACCACCGAATCCCGACTGCAGCTTCTCGGCCAGTTGTTGAGATAATGTATCCTTCATCACTACACCCTTGGATAGACCTGACAATGCGGCGCAAATAGTAGTACACACTGTTAGAATAGTGGCATCAGTTTTGGTGGCATTCCCGGCGGGTTTGGATTGTTTGCCGGGTGGCGCTTTAACTCTGAAAGTGGGACGAAGGTTCGATGTTTGCATTATCTGTTTTAAATTTGAGTTTTCTTCCAGTATGGATTGAATTAAACTTTGTGTCCAATTTTCAAGTTGCGTTATGATTTGCTCTTGATATGGATTGTTTCCAGAAGTGGACAGTCGTTTCCTTTTCTGCTTTTTCTTGGGACTTCCATAGGGACCTCTCGCAGGGGCATTACACGAAGTCCATCGCGCTCCTCCTTGCAACAACTGTTCCATTTTCTTAGCGACTTTGCGCTGACTTTTGGTAGGATTAAATTGCCGAACGGGCAGCCGAATTGTAAAAGCCGGACAGCAAGATACCCAATTGTTAGGTTTATAGAGATATGTTCCTGATCTCCGCCAACCCCTGTACACAAATCCCTCGTACGTCTTAGGGGTCATGAAATCTCCCAGCAAAGAATAAGATTGTGATGAGTTCATGTCTGGTTCTCCGCTATCAGTTGTGGCTCGTGAGCGTCGGCCCTTGCAGTAGCCACACTCGGAGGGAGACGTGCCGCAAATACGAACAACGCCAGCCGAAGATGCCTGTTTCATGGCGACAGCGGCCTGCAATGCTACCTGAGCTGCAACAGCATTTTCATCAGCAGTATCTTGATTGGTCGGACTGCTTTGACGCTTCCGTTGAGTAGGAGGGCTGCTCATGACGATGGCTGCTGGACAGTATTAGGCGAGGAGTGTGTGAAGAAAGAGGACTTCACTGTTCGTCACCTATCACCTAGTCTCTCGTTTTCCGGTTATTCTTTGCCTTAGCTCAGCATCCGGATCAAGTGACAACTAGCACGTTTTTGAAGCTAAATGAGTTGCGTGCATAAAAGAGGCGATGGAGGCTAGGGGACTACGAGTAGTCAATATATGTAGCTAGCTAGAGAGCTGTGTTGTCTGAAAAGTTAGTTTTGCTTACCTGGTATGTGTGTGGTCGCGAGGTCATCATCATGATATCGTATTGAGGTTCTCTTCACTCCCTGGTCATAATTTAGCGTTAAGAATAGAAAGGAAAAAATATCATGAAAAAAACCAGAAGTTTGCGCTGTCTCCACTTTTCTCTCATCATCTGGTTTCAAGTTCCAACAAACAAGGAGAGGAGAGTCTGCTAATAAATATTAGGGACTTAATTTAGGTTAAGTTTTGCTGAAATGTGTTGAATTGAATTTTGATTGAAATTGAGTGATCTTGAAAATCAATAATAATGTTTGAAATTTGCTGCTGAAAGAGACATTCCTTTTTCGTCGCTACTACGATTAATCAGCGAACTGGAACACCTAATCCTCGATCCAACAAACACTCAAGAAAATGGCACCAACGCATTCCGTTGCCGCTGTGGAATCTCTCCTCACCTTTCTCAAAGGCGGTGGCCTACAGCCCGGCAGTAAACCAGGATTCGGCCACTCACTGCGACTATCTTATAACACCCTGAACAAGGAACGAGTTTCCGTATCAGACAACAAAAAGACTCTGACCTACCGCTATTGTTTCGCTGAGCACGCCACTCATCCTTCTGTTGGTTTGTACACGGCCTTGATGGACGAATTGACTACTGATGCATGCTTTATTGCTGGATCTCCCCATCCTCCCGGTGTAAGCCTCCAAATGCAGACTGAACTCCTCGTGAAGGATCATCATAAAAAACCACAAGAAGCACTCCCAAAATATGTCGATATCGTTAATACTGTGACGAAATTGGGTCGGACTGTTTCGCACACACGCACCGACTTTGTTTGCGCGTCTACCCAAACACTCTTGGCCTTTTCATCTCATGTGAAGTACATGCCCACCGGCAGCCGTTTGTTGGACTTTTTGTTCACCAACAAATTTGTGTACCGAATCTATGGACAATACTTGCTGCCTCAACAAGGAGATCCAAAATTGTACCCCAAAAGAGAACTACGCAAGGAGGTAATTGGGTCTAGTCTTGAGCACCATGGATTAGGACGAGCGAGTTTTCATATTACTCGGGAGCATACCAATCCCTTTGGTGCTATGCATGGCGGATGCCATGCCATGGTCATGGAGCAAGCGGCAGAGGCATACGCTAAGGTAGAATTATTGAAAGAGAATGAGGCACCAGCAGAGAATAAGAAATGCACCGGCGACTCTCCCTTGGTGTTGTTGGAGGCTATGCACATTGACTTTTTAGGAGCTGCCAAAGGAACAGTGGACGTTCTGTGTGAAACCATTGGGAAAGTAGATGGGGAGCCCTCTATTCATCTTCGAGTCATGCTCATGCAAAATGAAAAGATCTTGTCGGAAGGCAAGTTGCGGTATTCTCTGCTATCATGATGACAAATGTTGTTGCAGTATCATTCTATTCTAGGAATAAAAGTAAAGCTTATAATTTATGTAGTAGCACTGAAAGACGGCAGCGTCTTGGTGGTACAGTGTGCTTCAAAGCTGACCACTACTTTTGCTGTAGTGGCTTCGTTGGAAGCTGCAGCAGTTTCTGGTCCTCGGCAGTGGCATGTTTCAAATGAAACTGATGGTAGCGGACTAAGTAACCTTGCAAATGCACCAAAGAGCGGTTCCAATGGCTAGTTCCGACCAAGCCCCGCAGACGTTCTGACATGGAATCTGATAGAGGACTGAAATGCGTATCGCCCAATTGGTGACGACGACAACACTCCGCGACCAAAGCCTTTGTTTGAAGGTACAATTTATAGTTTTTCTTAGGCCCACCTGACATGGCAACGGTTCCCTCCAGTTGCAGTAAGAGAATGGCGACAAAGGCCGCGAATCTCTGATTGGGGGTCTTGCAAGAGCGGTTTTGCAGAGAAGGTGGCAATTCCCGTTTGCTAGATGCAGGATGACGTTTGCGAGCAATCAGACGACGCGAGATCTGTGTCGAAAGACATATTTCAGTCTGTTTACTACGGGTGATATTGCTAGCGGTAGATGGAGAGGCCACCGGAGAGAGAGTTGTAGGCGAGGCAGGTACCACGGAAGTAGAAGACACCGATAGCACCGACGGCGAGACTTGTCCAACCGGAGGCGCAGCCTGACATGAAGCTAGTTGACATGCGTGGGTTGGTAAGGCCTCTTCGCTGTACGGCAGGGCGCTCGAGAAGCCATTAACGGGTTGCTTGGAAGTCATGCACATCTTGAGATCCAGTAGGTGCTGATAGACTTGAATCAAAGTAAATAATGGGGAAATAGCACAAGATGTGCGAGAAGACCGTAGCTTGAGATTCAAAGTTGTTCGGATGAGTGCTTTTGGTGTTCGAATTGGGGCATTTAAAAAGGCAATAGCTTGCAACCAGCGATAACAACGAAGACGGGACAAGTACTCGAGTAGTGTTGTCTAACCTGCCTCTAATAACAGAAGTAGAGTAGGAGTAATTACTGGTAGGGTCTCCTAGCAGAAATACTCGTTGATCGTGTACCAGGTACTATCTTACTCGAAAGTCCAAAGTAGATTTTTTCTACTGGTAGGCAAGCCTGTGTAACAATTCAACAAGGAGTCTTCACAGAGATAAGGCTTTGCGACCGAACCCGAACTCTGGGTGTTACGGTTCGGATTTGAGGCCTTTTCCAAAAATCTCCGATTGATAAAATAATCGTACGTTCGCTAGCTAGCTACTACGTAGGGTCTAGTAGCATAGAAATTCTGATGATGAAATCAGTTGGGTCTTCTGGTACTAGACTAGTACAAGTCTACGTATGGGCATGGTAATAAAAATAAACCGAGCAGGTCAGTCAGAGCTGTTTTCTCTATTACTCAGAGTAGCTAGTAGTACCCGGTACTAGTAGTACTACTCTACTCTACTACGTAGTACTCTGAGTACTGGTAGGAGGTACGGTAGCTAGTAAACTAACTAGTCTTATTTGTAGTGGTGGTGGCAATAGCTACTACTACTACTAGCTTGCAGCTCCAGTCACCGAGTACTAGAGTACTACTCCGAGTACTGCTTCTTACTAGAGTAGTAGTCTAGCTATTCCACCAATAGTACTAGTAGACCTCTGGTAGAGTAGTAGCAGTAGTAGTCGTCTATTAGTACTAGTAGAGGTCTACTCGTACTGGTAGTATCTAGCTTTATGAGACGTATCCGTAGAGTAAATTATCGGTTCAGTTGTTCACATCCAAAGCGCGCTTCCTCATCCAAAAGGGCTAGGTTAGCCGTTTGCACCAACTCTGATGCAAGGTGACCATCTATCGTATTTATCTTCCCGGCAATGTGTCCATCGGGACGAATCAACCATGCACACCCATGATGCTTCTCCAGTAACGTCCCTTGCTTTGGGTGAGGCACCTCTTGCAATACCAGATTCTGGTCCATTCTGCCACAGCTAAGGGAGGCAGTCGAGTCTTTACCAGGCAAGAAAAGGTGGACAATTTCCACAAGGATTCCCAAGTCTTCTTTTGCGCGCTCTACCTCACTCTCTATCCGGTGCGAACCTTCGACCTGGACGAGGACTAGGACAAAGCATGGCGTGGAGTCTCTGGAAACTTGTGCAGGAAGATCCGTCGTGCTGACCACGTTGGACGATGAGGATTCTGAAGACTTGAGAATTCTCAAGTTTGGAAACAACATTGACGCCAGCTCTATATCTTGTACGGTTGCTTCGATATGAGGGAATAATCGTCCAACATGAATTCCTGGTCGAAACCCTACGACGTCGTCCTCCGGACGAAGAGTGCCGCCCTTTTCGGCACTTCTGTAGTCATATCCATAGCCCAGCTCTGCTGTAGGGAAAAGAAGGGGCAGTCCACCACCGTTCCTCAAGATGCGTCGAATGTTTTTACTTAAGTGCTGTGTGTAGGGGTGTTGCAAGTCATTCAGCGACGACAGCGTCCAAGTAGCTGCCTTAAAGAGACTCCGAAAAGCTTCTCGACGAGCTTCAAATGATAGTAACGATGAAGAAGCTTCTAATGCTTTGATCAGCAGAGTGGGATATTGCTCGGACAGATAACAGGCCTTTGTAATTTCCAATAGACGGTTGTAATTTCGAACCGATAGGGCCGCGTTTGCTTGAGCTACGGGGCGTCGTTCTTTGTTATAGGATTGTCCAATCTTGACAAGAAGTGAATTGTGGCTTTCAAAAGTGCATGCTGCGTTCGTGTGTATGTCTAAATGGTGGTTGTGAAACGCCCACGCCAGTTTCCAGGCTAAAGTGTAAACATCTTGCAATCCGGTATTCATTCCCAGTCCACCCGCTGGCGGGAAGACGTGCGCTGCATCGCCCACTAAATATCCCACACCACCGTCGCTATTTTCATGACAATAGTCTTCAGCAATAAGGGAGCTCATAGTCCAAGCTTTTACAGAAACCACTTGCAGCTTAGATTTCTTTTGGTTTGCAGTATCGTTGATCTCTATTCCCATGGCATCAAAAACCATTTGTTGGACAGTCTCTCTTGAAAAATCTTCCAAAGTCTGGTAGGGAGGAAAGAACGGAACTTGAAAGACATACTCTCCTACAGAATGGCACACAATCATGGCCACAATATTCGGATGAAATACAGAATACAACATGGCGAAGTTTCGATTTTTGTCGTGCAAATATGACCTTGCCCATTCGGGGCATGTCTTGACATGAACGTTCAATAAGTGTTGTATTCCAACTTGACCGACTTGATCTATTTTCCACTGCGACCGACAAAATGAATGGGCCCCGTCAGCGCCTACGCAAATTTTAGCATGAATTAAATTGTTAGAATTCGTGTGAATCACATGATAGCCATTTCTTTTTTGTGACGACGAAGTAGATTTGTTGCCGCTATTGAGCTGTGTCACTTTAGTATTGTACAATAACTCTGTCTTCAGAAGCTTTTGTTCCATGGCAGCATCGTACAGAATTCGACAAAATGTATGCTGAGCCAAATGCCCCACTGAGCATGCACTTAATGGCATTTCCTGCATTTGATCGTCTGCTGACTGCATATCAATTGTTTTTTCTTCCTCTGTCAAAATTAATTTCCCGTTTGCATTAGTATTGGCCAATAAGGGTCGGTCGACAGGATGATCAACTCGAGCAAGGCTCTTATGGGAAAACATATTGTAACCAAATTGAAAATGTTTCCACTGGCGGACAGGTGCCATTTGCTCTAACACTCGTTGGTAAACAGTTGGCATTAGAAACCGCAAAATCTCCATGGTTCGGGTATTCAAAAAATGAGCCTGAGGATGTGAGCATCGTTTTTCGATAGATTGTCCATCGATCAACACAGAAGGTACTTTATATAGAGATAGCAAGTTTGAAAGAAGCAACCCACAGGGTCCGCCGCCCACAATGGCAATCGGGGTCTGGATATCAGTGGCTGTGCGATCATCACTGGAAAAAGGCCGACACGTCTTTGGAATCTGCAACACTCGCCGACGTTTCGATCCAATTCGAAAGAGAAGTGACATTGTTGGCTGCCCCGCGAAACTATTAATGTACAATTGACACTCCTCACTGTTCGAGTAGTACTTGCGACTTGCGAATGCTACTTTTTCAGTTTCGTGTGAAGTTGGTTCATCCGAAATCCGAATATGGAGAGAAAAAGTGAGGTGGTGGAGGATTTTTCGTCGAAATTGAAAGTAGGTGTGCGTCCAATTTTAAATAAGTGTGCGTCTTTAGACAGCGCGGGGAACGCTTCCGACGGCCAGATTTGTTCCTATTCTATCGATAACGACTTCAACAGCAGCACAAGTAGGCCGAGAAGCCAGAAAATAAGCAACGTTCCAGTGACAGCTCCTGAAATGCTTAAAAGTTCAAATCCGTAAAATGTTGGGCCAATCGAGTAATTTGCAATAGTCCACTCTTTAAGTGCCTTTGTTGGTTCCGGCACCTTGATCAAATAATCTAAACTCCGTCTCCTCTCCCTTAAAGGGATTCGAAAATTCTAGTGATAAGGCAACCACAACGGTTCAACAAAAGGGAACATCTTGGGCGGAGTGCTATTTCAGGGCGGCAATCCAAGTAGAGCTCTGGGCCAAGTTGTGACTATTCCAACAGTCTCCACTTCTCTTTGTGGTACCTCCGAAAAACATTGAATACGACAGTTTTCTCGCAATCCAATCGAGTCCCGAGTACGCTACTAAGTGCAAGTTGTGAACGTTCTCCTTGTCTTGGACCAGATTGTATGCTAAGAATTAGAACTCATCCGACCGAAAACGCCGTCGCATTAATCCAGTAATTGACTCGTCGTGTTCCATGATTCCGAAATACCGCAATAAATACGCCACAGCCAAAATGACCAGGAAAGCCAACATAGCTTCTCGTAGGTACATGAAAAGTACTTTGATCATTGCCATCACAACGGATCGACCCTTGTTTTGCCGTGTCAAATGAATTCTCCGTTGTCCCCGCTCGTGTGCTTGCTGCGTAAAATGATCCCATTCTTTCGCCAGCCGCTGTGTCCCAAATGTCTCCAGCACGTGTTGTCGTCCAGCTCGTCCCATGTCTTTTGCTTTCTGCGGTGCCATTAACAGCTTGTTGATGGCATCAGCGAAGGCTTCCGGTGTCGGGTCGCACAAAAATCCCGTCTTGTTGTCCAAAATCGTTTCAAGTGGCCCGCCACTGTTGCAAGCAATTACGGGCGTTGCAGCGTACATGACTTCGATAGGAACGATCCCGAAATGTTCATTAGGTGGTGTATAGACCACACATCGTGCGTCACTCAAGAGTTGGGTACGACGTGCATCACTAATGGACGTCAAAAATTGAACGTCATCCTTCCTTAAACCTAGGGTCTGGAACGCCAAGGTTTCCAGTTCACCCCTATACTCGACATTTTCCACATTTTGAGTGTCGTAACCTCCTGCAATCACGATTTGAATCGTTTTGGGCGGGTACTTGTCACAAATTAGCGCGTAGGCTTGTAAAATCAATTCAATTTTCTTTTTGCGTTCGTAACGATTCAAAGATACAATTGTAACTCGTTGTTGATTTCGTTTCGGTGGTTGCGGGTCGTCACTATCCTCCTTACTCTCATTCTCGTTGGAAAGTGTTTGATGTGGTGCTTTGTCATCATTGCTATTATTATTATTATTATTATCCATGGCATCTGTATCTAGCGCTGGATACAGAACTTGTAAGTCACCAGGCACTAAAAACGGAAACTCTTGCAGTACAATTCGCTGTGTAAACTTGGAATTCACCAGAATAGAATCGGCCATGGGTATACACCATTCTTCTACCTTATCCATCAATCTGCGATAAGGAGATTTTCGATTTATTGCTGCTGCTGATCCCAGCGTTGCATTGTTGCGAATAAGTAACTTGTCGGGGAAATGACAGTAGAACAAAAGACTGGACGAGGTAAACCATTGAAGCCACCACAGAGGTGATGGTAGCACATCCAAAACTACCAAGTCCACTTCACAGTCATTACCACCGAAACACAAGTACGCTGCTAAATACAGCACTCGTAGATTGGAACACAGGGCAGTTCCCATGCCCATAATATTGGCAGGGATCCAGCGGCCTCTGACTTGCACATTCTTAGCCAAAATACCATTGGGTGATTTCACAACAGCGAAACAGTGGTCTTGATCACAACGAGTCGTTAAAATTTGCACATGGTGCCCCAGAGATTGAGACGAGGCGGCCAATTGCAAGACAAGAGCTTCGGCACCACCAATGCCCAAATCCAAATGCAAAAAGACCACATTTTTTAACTCTGGTGCATTCTTGTTGGTGTTGTCATCGCGAGGCGCATTGGACACGTCGGTGATTCGATGGCCCACATCTAACACTTTCTTGTCAGTCATCCGAAGCTGGTTTTCCGTGTATGAATGATTGGTCTTGCGCTGTCTATGGTGCGTGTATTCTTTCGTGTCGTGAAGATAGAAGATGCTGCTGCCGTCCAGAACCCCAGAAGAAATGATTTGCTTTGACTTTCTTCAACAGGGCCGTTTAGTACGTAGCGTAGGATGTGAAGTTTTTGTCGGCGGAGAGAGCTCATCATCATCATCATCATCATTCAAGGAATAAATGTGCGAGCTTTCTTAGAATCAGAAAGTGGATAATAAGAATAGGCTTCTAGTACTTAACATGAGTGGTAGTAGTTAATGTTCTGTAATAACAAGACAAGCAGGAAGAGCAGGTAGTAGAGAGCCATAATTAAAATGATTTTTTTCATAAAGCTCCTAAAATGCTCCTAATTAGGAGCGTTTAGTAGGGGTTGTGACAAAGAGCAAACACTCCTACTAATTGAAAAACAAACGCTCGTCCTAATTAAAATCAAGAAATGCTCTTAATTATGATACTTAATATCTAGGAAAACAAGAACAAAACAATCCTAATTGAAAATTAAATGCTCCTAATCAAGAATGGAATGCTCCTAAAATCTCCTAATTGAAACACTCTAAAATGCTTCTAAATATTTTTCAAAACGCAAGTATCCTGGAAAATAGTACACTTGTTCATACTACTGTCTCTTCCAGCATCATAGCCTGCAAAAGAAATGTTGCTTTCCTTCCATCGCAGTTCAAAATAGTACGGAGTACCCAGTAATTCCGTGTCATTGGTAACGTCCATGTGCCCAATGCGCAACATGACCTCTTTACCTGCTAGCTACTATGATAGTAGTAGGGTCTACATGGTACTACTAGTACTAGTAGTAATTACTACTAGCTAGTAGTAGTACTACTAATAGAATAGTTGGAGCTTTCGTTCAGGTACCTAAAATAGGTGACGCACACTTGCCATTCATAATTTTCCGATTCGTGTCGTTTGAAAACCTTCTTGCGAGAGGGTCGCAACTTTTTCGCGCAGAGAAAAATTGCTTACAATAATTCAAGCAAAATTTGCCTTGATTTTACCTGCAGCACTTCAGCCAACCAACTCATTCAACTTTCCATCGCTTTCCATGCGCGCTACCTTCAACACAACGGCCAATCCTGCCGTCGCCGATGTACAAGGAGAAGCCAATGCCTGCCTCTCCGCTCTTGAGACTTTCGTGGAGAATTCCAACGAAGTCTACGAGTCCCCCTCTCTTGTGCTGCACCATTTATGCCTGTTGAAATGGTGTATGGAGGAAAATGAGCGCCTGGATCGAGAAACGATTTTGGGATTGGAAGCAACCAACAAGAAGTTGTTGGAAGCCCACGCTGCCATGCACTGGTACTCTTGGATGACATGTATGTTCTGCTCCTGTCTTACCTTGGTTACTTTTGTTATCGCGGCCATCACCAACTACGTTGCTGTTCTTGGCTTTTGCTTTTGTCATCGTCGTTCATGTTCTTGTTGTTGATACCGTTTTCAGTGGTGTCATTGTCGTCTAATAAACGCCTCCCCTTTTCTCTGTCGTGTCGTTGTCATTCGCATACAGTGTACTTCCTAGCTATGGCGTTCATTTTGTTCCCTTTCGCGAGTGGATATTTCTTTATTCTTACTTTTGGAGGGGTTATGGGTGTCTTGGCTGGATTGCATCGTCGTGACGAAGAGGCCATTGCTGCAAAATATAGCGTGTCAGTGGTCCTCGATGGAAAAGAGAAGCCCGTTTATGTTCCTTCTAAGGTTTCGAAAGGTGGCTTCGATCGGAGCGAGCACCAATCCGGTGCAGTCAATGAAACGTTGGTCGCGGTTGCTACGGTGTCTCCCAAGAAAAAATTGAGCAAGATTCAAAAGGCGGAAAGACGCGCTGCCCGCGAAGCTGCGCGCCTGAAAGCTCAGTTGGTCATGGAAGGTCCAAATGGAGAATACGAAAAATACGACGAGTCGGAAGACTGCACTGCTCCACTGCATCCAATTACTTAGAAGAGCGGAGTATAATTGTCCAAGAAATCAATTGTTCATTTGCAGTATAAGACGTCCCAAAAACAATCCTCGATGGTTTTGCATTTGTGCGAGAAATCAAATGTTTCTACTTCTATGTAATCCCATAATTCAGAAAAGAATACATCTATAAAATGTGCGCTACCGTGTATGCCATTTTGCCTTTCTAAATATAACTTGTAAACAAAGTAATCATCAGTCGACGAAATAAATATGTTCGATGCTCATGACATTTCCAAATTCTAATTGTATGATTCTCTACTGCACTAGATGAATTTCTTGGTATTTCTTGGTTGTACAAGCAAGTTGTAGCAAGAAATGGGAGAAGGAGAATTATACAGCAGAATGAGATGATTGGGCGGATATTTTTATTTGTTGCTTGGGACGAATTAGAAGTACTGGTCTTGTTGGCAAGCTTTCGAGTGCAGATCTTTGCTGCTTTCCTTGCCTCCTTCAATTTCACATCAGCAACAATGCATGTCGATTCTGTTTAATTTTGGTTGTCCTTTTCATCTCTCCGTCTATCTGATATTCTGTCCTCTCTATCTAAACCGATTGCATTGATACACTGGCTCCTTTCAATCCTGCTTCTTCCACTGATTGCTCCAAATTTGATGCCAGAATAGGTGCAGGTGGAAACCCCGTTAACAATCGAAAAGGCTGTCCGTCCGCTTCTGCACGCAATTGTGCCGCGAAATCTCGAACCGTCGCCGTTAGGTTGATTTTTACAACTTTACGTTTCCCATTGCTCAAACGAACTTGAATAGATGTTGTGGGTTGACTAGCATCAACCGCTGCAGATTCCTCGGGCAAGGATGCAGGATCGATTCTATCGGGATTGTTGCCATCTGCGGCTGTTGTTCCCAGGGAAGCGCCCGCGCCACTAAAGGAGCGAAAAGTTTCCACATAATCTTCGTTGCGCTTATCAATCAAACCGACCGTCACATCACCTTCGGCCAACAATTCACGAGGAGTCACCCCTTGTGCTAAGGATCGCAAAAAATCGGCGTTGGCGGGATCGGTTAATTGACGGTACGGTCCATCATCGACGACAAAGCCGTTGCGATACATGGTGATTGTGCGACGGACTTCCTCCCCTCCAGCGCTACCAACATTCTCCGCTTGACGAAAGACCGAGTCACGAGGATCATTACCGGCAGCATTAGCGTCATCGTTATTGGGCTCTACCGCCAAACCACTGTAGCGAATAGTATTATTGTTTTTGTGGGAAATAGAAAATTAAGAATTGGTTGGACTTTAGATGGGATTGGACGGAGAAAAAACAAAGCAACAGCAGCAGAAGCCTGTCGAAGAAGCAACGAAGATTAACACGAAAGCTCTAAAACAGCACAGCCAAGTGAAGTAGTATGATGTACGACAAAAAGAATTAAGATAGCAACGCACCTGCCACCTCCACGAGCCCCAATGCCGCCGACGTAGCGGTTGTTGGAATCATCCTTGTCATCCTCGTCGTCATCCTTCTTACCACTAAAGAGATCGTGAACATTCGACATCTTAATTAATCTGGTTTCAAAAAATGGTCCTTGGGATTACTTCTTGTTGCCAGGACCTCAAAAGTTAGATAAGATTTCAAACAAACAAAATCGACTCGAATTTTTTATCGTTGATAGATAGGGTCTAGTAGATTCACCTACTGCTGTACCACAGTAGTCTAGTCAGTTGATTCCAGGCTTGAAATCGAATTACTGTATTTTACAGCACAATTGAGCGAATACAGCATTTCGAGCAAACGACAAATAAGACGTGTCACTTTGGTCAAATTTTGTCTGCTCATCAAAATCTTCCAGAATTTTTTTGACTCTACTACTACAGTAGTAGACTAGTCTGGCTACTAGTAGACTAACTGCATAATAATAATAATAATAACAAAATTGAAACTCTCCCTGGTACCTACTACTAGCTAGTAGACTAGTAGTAATAGCTAGTAGTCTACTACTACTAGTAGTTAGCTACTAGGTAATCCATAAAAAATGTACTCTCATTAATAGAAGGAAATGTGCGTCCTTCTGGAATAGATTTTACCGGACACAAAAAAAACTACAGCGGCTGACAAGAACTAATAGAATAGAATTATGAATTATAAGCTGTTTCTTCAGTGCGAGTTCTGGCATCAATATCATCTTGAGCTTCCGGCTCCTCATTTTGTTGGCCCAATCGGCTCGTGGCTCTCAAAAGGGTCTCCTTCAACACGGGAAGTGTGTAAGGTTTTGGTAGGTACGCAGCGGCACCACAATCCAAACACTGCGCTTCAAATGAAGCAGATACGTGCGCCGTCACAAAGACAATGAGAGGTTTCTTGTGACCGCCCTCTCGGGCGACAATCTCCTTAACGGCATCAATACCATCCATTACAGGCATTTGCATATCCATCAAACAAATATCGTATTCAGTGCGAGCCTCCTCTTCTACAGCCAACTTGCCGTTGTCCTTCATTTCAATGGTGGGAACTCCCAAACGTTTCAACATGCGAAACAAAATCTTTTGATTCACGGTATTGTCTTCAGCACACAAGATTCGCAGGTGTGTTAAATCGCACGGCGCTCGCGCCAGTGTCTTTCCGTCTGCTCGGTTCAAGTTCGAATATTGCGAGTTGGTCATGTCGCGAACTTCTTCCACCATAGTCGCAAGCTCTTCGATAAAGACGGAAGGGATCACTTCTTGTAGGGATGAATATTGCCGAACAGACTCGTCAGTTGTTTTTACAGTCCCCAAGACTACAAATTGGACGCCGTACTCCCTGGTAAGACGCTTCTCCATCTTGCCGTCAAAAAGGTCGGCGGGTATTAGGGAGACTATCGCAATCATCTCTCTTGCTAACTTTGACTTGGATTTTAAAATCGTTTCAAATTCATTCAGACCCACAACATCTGTTTTGGATAAGCGGAAAAACTCAAAAGCGTCCATAATGTACTTGTTAGGCCCAACCATGTAGATGTCAGCTTGGTCGAACTTGCCTTTGAATTGGTGTCCACTTGCTGGTGCTCCTTCGTACGGAAGATCGACAGTAAATTTTGTCCACTCTCCCAGACTGCTATCAACAGAAATGTCACCCCCAAGTGCCCGAATAAGCTTTTCTGTTATAGCTAGACCTAGTCCCGTCCCTCCGTCAATATTATTGACTCCAGAATTTGTTTGGGTGAACGGTTCGAAGATTTTTCTGAAATTCTTTTCCTCGATACCCTTACCGTAATCTTTCACTGCTAATCGGAGCACAGAATATCCAAACTTGACCAGTGGTTTTCGTTCCTCGTCGGTGCTATCTTCGTCATTAGCAAAATATTTTTCAGGAGCACCCAATGACTCTACACGATCGCAAATATCGATGCAGACTTCGACGACGCCATACTTTTTACTGAATTTCACGGCATTCGATACCAGATTGAATAGAATCTGCAGCAGGCGACGCCCGTCAGTCATCACATACTGCGTCACGCGAGGGCCATAGTACGTCGAAAACGATAAGTTGCGCTTCGTTGCAATCACACTAGCTCGCATCGATTTGACTAGATCAGCAACTACACGTTGTATGTCAGCTTTCTGAATGTCTACTTCAGCATTGCCAGACTGGAGCTTGGCGTAATCTAATACATCATCGACGATATTCTGTAACAGCTTGCTGGAAGCAGAAATCATGGCAATTTGTTCAACTTGCGATGGATTCAAATCGGTCCCTTCCATTAAACTCGAAAGACCAACAATGCAGTTCTACAAGAGAAGTAGAGGAAGCAAGACGAACAAGGTGAGGCGACAAATGGCAATTTAGTGATGTCCGTAAACAATCCGGGTAATTGACTTGCTAGTGGAGTTCGAATTTCGTGGCTCATACAAGCAAAGTGTTCCAGTTGCATTTTTGAGGCTTCCTCAATTCTCTCGTTCGCAACTGCAAGGTGAGCATTGAGCTGCTCTAGTTTGCACACGCGCTCCTTCACAGAACCTTCCACTCTCAATGTCAAGTCAATGTACTCTGCCGTTGGTCGAAAAGATGGCGTATCAGACATAGAATTTCTGATCAATTCGCCAATCTTGTTGGAACAGCTGTCAGGTATCGGAGGTCGTTTTTTGATTTCTGGATCACAGACTTGCTTCAGTACCTCGTAACAGCTTTCTCCTTCGTAAGGATTTCGCCCAGAGAAGACTTCATACATGAGCACTCCCAGAGAGTAGATGTCGGACTTTTCATTGTTTGTACACTCTCCTCTTAACAATTCTGGTGCCATCCAATATGGAGTACCAGATGCATAGCCTTTCTTCTTTGTGCCAAGTCCAAAATCAGTTACCTTTGCGAATCAACAGGTACACTTGGTGAGAAGATTGATTTCTTTCGGCTGGTCAGGTCCATGGTATATCCTGTACATACCTTAGCGCGAAAATTTGTATCAATCAGGACATTCTTTGCCTTTATATCTCCGTGGATCACGATCGGTGTAGCAACGTGCAAGAATCTCACTCCTTGAGCAATGTCCTGTAGAATGGGCAAAGTGTGTTCATCTAAATCAAGGATGCTTTCATCGCGCAATACATCGTAGAGTGACCCCCTGCTCATGTACTCCATAACCAGCATTGGCTCACATCCCGTGTTGACCACGGCTCCCATGACTGTGGTAATACATGGATGCCTGAGTTTGGCAAGATGTCTCATTTCCTGGACAAAATCTGCTTTAAGCTGTCTAAATGTTGCTTTTTTCGAGCTTTTACTCCCCATAGATGAATTCAAGCGTTCCGCCATGCTTCGAAGGCCAATTACGTGATCGCCTCTTTTCAGATTTTGCAATGGAGTATTTTTCTCTCGGGAAAACACGGTTTTCAGACCTGGACATATGATTTCGGATTCAGTATCAATGCCTCCTGATTCAACATCTACGTTTCTACCGCAGCTGTTTCCTGCAATTGTTGTGTGCTTGGTCCGAAAAATATTCCCGAAAATCGCCTCCCGACTTCCACCTTTCTTGGGTGGCGGTAATACTTTTTTTACGGCAACCTAAAGGGTACAGTACGACTGCGTAAGCTAACAGAACCAACACACACGATTATTCATTCGGATATAGACACAAAACAACATCGCAACAAAATCGCCAACCTTGGTTCCTCGATATTCCGCTAGCAAAACAAACCCAAACGATCCATGTCCAAGAATCTCCGGCTTTTCGTCAAATATCAATTCCTCCGCATTTATCGACCAGACCGAATCAGTTTGCTTGCGCCGATATTCAACGTAGAAATGAACTGCCACAATGATAAACAGGAAGAGAGTCACTAGAACTGAAGGCAGAAACACTTTGTAGGCAATGCAGGTATCTCCAATTGAGACGGCGTCGACACATTCAACAATTTTGCTGCAAGGACTGCAAATGCATTGGTATCCCTTTTTGCATATCAACTCCAAATTACTGCAAGCTGTTGCGATCATATCTTCGCTTGCTTTGTAGTAGCCACTTGGACAAGAAATAAAATCGTAGATTATCGACGACCTTGTACACTTCCATTTGTTGTCGTTTGGGTCCATTTGGATCAATCCAGTTACCTCTTGCATCGATCGCAGTTGCATGTAACTCAGTGTCGTGGTCCAAGATGAATACTTTCCTCTTTTTGTGGCGCCCAATGCAAGCTCAGATAGTTCTTGTGTCGTATCGCATCTTGGTTTCGACATATTCTCCCATTTGCAAATCTTGGTTGAATTGTAAACGTTCATGCACAATTGCATTTTGGCAGCGGGTTCCGCGTGATCGCCGACAGCCAACATGGCCTCCTGCAACGCTCTGGAAACATCGACCGGAACGTGCGACAATGCCGCAACATTCCATTCTGGATACAGTGGTGTTGAAGATTCAAACGGGAAGGGATCTCCATCTATGTTAAGATCCGGTATTGGATCTAAAATTTTTAATTTTCTAGGGTCCACCAACGTTCCATTGGAGCTCTTTGTGCGCTCGATTTGATCCGTCCGGACAAACCCAATGTCAAACTCTCCATTCAAGACACTATTCACTACAATTTCCTGATTGGAGGTAAATACAAGTTGCTTTGGGTCTGTTTTAAAAAGTGCAAATGTTAGGTGTCATACAATCTATTCTTAAGTTACAATAAGAGAACAAAAAATAAAACATACCGTTAATGTAGGACATTCCTGCTTGTTGCATGGCTAGAAACTGCATCTGACCACTGCCCAATCCGCTGATGGAAGCTGCCGCAACAATTTTATCTCGGATGTCTTCGATGGTTCGAATATCATCTCGATCATTCCTGGCGAAAATGACCCCCCCAAACTTGTTCAAAAGATGAATGTTCCCGTTAATATTCCGCCTTGACACTTGAGATACCAAAGAGTGTGCAGTAAACTCCGATTCAATACAGGAAAACGCACTAGGATTTGCATAAACAAAGTCCACTAGGCCTCCTGCGGTATCTGTAAACAGGGACATAAAATCCAGAGGCTTTAATTCAAATTTGACCGGAGGATCAAAGCGCTGTCCTGCCGTGGCGGTTAAATAGTCCCCAAATGTCTGATTGAATTCATTGTAGGCTGCTTCGAAGCCTCGTATGGCCAAGACACCAACCTTGTACACTCGCTGATGCCGGCTTTGGTCAAATGGGAAAACGTGATCGTGACGACAAGAAGGTGATGAGGCTGAAGCATCTACTGCTATAATGGTGTCGGATAAATTCATATTAGAAATCATTTGTGCTTGCACCATGATGAAAATGCCGCTACCAAAGAGAGAAAGTAGACTTGCATATGCAAGCAGATGAATCTCAAAAGAAGGAGAATTTTGACGAATCATTCGACTGGTTTTCCATGTATTGGATGAACTTGATCGGTTTGACTGCTGCTGGCTGCTGGAGACTTCTTGCGTTGCGGGACGAACGTTCGTTTGCTCTGACAATTTGCCTTGATTTCCCTTTGATTCTGCTGTTTTCACTTTGATGGAGCTAAGTACTGGTAGTGGGGTGGTTTGCTTGTGTTTCTTCCGATGCCGCAAGGGACTCACTATAATTAATTAATGTAGTACTAGTACTAGTAGTAGTAGCTAGGAGTACCGGGCTGGTACTACTAGCTACTACTGGTACGTACTGGTACTGTAGTTTGGTTGGTATTTCTTGTTCAAGGAGAAAGGGAAACCATGATTTAATTTAAACCAAGCAGCTGATCTGTTCTGTTCTATGGTAGTACCTGGTAACTACACTACTACCGTACTAGTAGTAGAGTCCTCCTCAGGAGGCAGGATGACACTACTACAGTACCTGGTGCCAGTGGTACTACCAGGTACTAGACTAGTACCTGGTACCGGTACTAACGGTTGAGTTGTAGTGAATGAATGAGACATCCAATCAAAATACAAAAGTAGTGCAAATGACAGATCTCATTGAGAGTTTTTTTATTGAATTTGGAAAAGTACTTAACGAGCTTGAGGACAGAATCTAAATCATACTGCCTAGAGCCAGAAAGCTTCCAGATGACTTAACGTTTATGCAGTCATATTACTTGTAAACCTTGAATGATGGATTTAAATGGGTGTCACAAAAGGTTTAACAACTATTAACACGACCAGGTACCTGGTACCAGGTACAGTACCATGTACAGTACTAATACAGTAGCTAGTAGTACTACTATCCAACATGAAAAATTAAATGATTAAGTTTCACTGCATGTGTACTCTAGTGAAAGGTAACAGTCAGCCAACGGTAAGTTTCAGCCTGGTGACTCTAGCTAATACTCGAGTACCTGGTACAGTACCGGTACTACTAGCTAGTAGACTACCGTACAAGTATGATTGTAGTCCCGTAGTACGTACACTATGTCCAGATACTTATTTACTGTGTATTGGATTTTTAGCTAGTAGTAGTGCTACGATACCAGTACCTACCTGGTACCAGGGTATAGAGTAGAGTACTAGCATGCAGAAACTGAACCAGCACGCTTGCAATCACCACAAAGAATAATACAAGAACGATTGTACCGCAGTTGGACAGAATCAATACTAATGCTCCCGGAAGAGACAGTAGTATGACAAGTAATTAATTAGGAGCATTTGGTTTTCATTTAGTAGGAGCATTTAGTTTTCATTTTTTGGCAATTAGGAGCGTTTCCTTGCAATTAGGAGCATTTAAGGGAGAGTTGTAATTAGGAGCGTTTGCTTTTCAATTAGGAGCATTTGATATGGAATTAGGAGCATTTGTTCTGCCATTAGGAGCATTAAAAATTCGTCTTCTAGCTATTATCTCTTTGATCTAGGAGCATTTATTAGGAGTATTTCTTTTCCAATTAGGAGCGTTTGATATGGAAATAGGAGCATTTGCTTTAGCAATTAGGAGCATTTCCTCCATAATTAGGAGTGTTTGCCAATTAGGAGCATTCTTTCAGTACACCTTAAAAATCTCCTATTTCATTGTTGAGTACAGAATAGTATATAGTACCGTCTCTTCCCGGTAAAAGCTTATTTTCTGATCACAGCGTATAAATCTTTTTGTCGACGAGACCTAGACCTACGGTAATAATGTAGATAGAAAAGTAGTACTACGTAGTAGTAGACTAGTACCAGGTAGCTAACTACCACTACCACTAGCTACTACTAGTAGCTACTCTCTAGTACTGTAGTAGTAGCTAGTTGTAGTAGTAGTAGTAGTAGTAGGCAGGCCTTAGTAGTAGTAGTACTACTAGTTAGTACTTCCTAGCTACTACCCTGGTACAGTACTACGTAGCTAGCATTATTCGTACAACTATTAGTACGGGCACCCGGTGCCAGGTACAGTAGTAGATTACCTGGTAGTAGTGTTGCAGTGGTCTACCTACCGTAGTACTAGCAGACTAAAATTAAATAATAATAATAATAATAATAATAATAATAATAATAATAATAATAAGAATAATAATAATAATAATAATAATAATAATAATAATAATAATAATAATAATAATAATAATAATAATAAAAAAAA
>Ga0100402_1001276_pt1 | contig 29164 bp, 34 predicted proteins | sample CryGeyme20150102_FD_80419 | JGI IMG/M metagenome (GOLD analysis project Ga0100402, IMG submission 80419) | Groundwater microbial communities from Crystal Geyser aquifers in Utah, USA - Crystal Geyser metaG 2015-0102 | ecosystem: Environmental > Aquatic > Deep subsurface > Groundwater | place...
AAGGCCACGGCAGCCCCCTTTTGTTACGCGCTCTTTTTGAGCGCACATTGGAACTTGGGTGCCGCGCTGCTGAGCCCGGTGAATTTACACGCCGTGCTGTGGAACATGGGAAAATCGATTTATCCCAAGCTGAAGCTGTGGTGGCTTGTATTGATGCCGCCACCTTGCGCGCAGCACGCCAGGCGCAAAAGCAACTCGATGGCGCTTTTGGCCGCCGTATTCATCAGTATATGGATGACCTCACTTCTGTGGTGGCGCATGTGGAAGCCTGTTTGGATTTCCCTGAAGATGAAGTGCCTAGCCTGTTTTATGATCAATTGCGCAAGCGTGTTGAGCTGGAATTGATTCAACCCATGCGCGCCCAGTTAAAATCGCAACTGGGTGAGCGCCTCTTTGAGGGCGCAACGGTGGCGATTGTGGGCGAACCCAATGTGGGCAAATCAAGCCTGCTCAATGCCCTCTCAGGGCGCGACAGAGCCATTGTGACTGACATTGCTGGCACTACGCGCGATGTGCTGGAAGTGGATTTTGAAATTCATGGTATCCCCATCCGTTTGGCCGACACTGCAGGCCTGCGTCATAGCGATGATGTGGTCGAGCAAGAAGGCGTGCGCCGCGCCAAAATCGCTGCTGAATCAGCAGATTTGGTGATTTTTGTGGCTGATGCTGCCCGCCCTGAAACCTGGGATGCCAAAGCCCATTTCTCTGATTTACATTGTGATATGTTTATCATGAACAAAATGGACAAAGCATCCATTGATTTACCTGTTGGTTTTGTGCCTTTATCCATCAAAGGTGACATCGGCTTACAAAGTATTGTTGACACTATTGGTGCGCAACTTGGCGATATCGATTTGGCCGATGAAGGTGCGATGATTACATCAGCGCGCCATCGCACTGCTATGGCCACTTCACTTGAATCTATTGAAAAGGGTTTGAGCATGTTGGGCCGCGAAGAGATGATTGATTTAACCGCCATGGAATGGCGCAGAGCTTGGTCAGCTTTGGGCGAAATTCTCGGTATTGGCGATGTCGAATTTATTCTCGACAAGGTCTTCTCCGAATTTTGTATCGGCAAATAACCCCTTAAAACAAAAACGCCCTGATTTGCATCACAAATCAAGGCGTTCTTAGCTTTAAAATTCTGCTTTCTTTTATTGATGCGAGCCTTCGCTCACATTGGCTTAATAGGCTACGCCATCTTTCTCATCTTCTTCCAGCAAAAACCAACCCTCAAAACCCTGTGTGGTATCTGGAATATTGGTATGCGGAATCACCGTAAGGATACGCTGATTCATACCACGGCCCACACGGATAATTTTACAAAGGCCGCCTAGCAAATAGGAATAATCAGTACCCACGCTTTCGTCTTTAAAGCTAAGCTGACAATCAGTACCAAAATCGCCAAGTGAGCCGGCTTCATCGCGCAATACGCTGGTTTGCACTGTAATCACATCACCATCCACTGCATTGGCGGTGTGCGCTAATGCTAGCAATTGCGCGCCTTTCATGGCCGCAATAAAATCACTGAACTTGCCTTCAACAATCGCCTCAAATTCAAACTTAGGATCTTCTTTTTGAAATACCGCAAAATTCACATTACGCACTTCTGCTGCTTGCAGCAATGATGGCGCTAAACTTGCAGCCAATAACAGCACCAAACCAAACATTTTATTCATATTCCACTCCCTCTCTCAAAAGCAAATTAACACCCATAACATCGCATACAAGTTGTTTTACAGCCAGCGCACCCTGCGCCCCTCAACAGTAAAGCTTTGGCTTAAGAGTTTAGCAACTGTTTGTGGATAAATTTTATGCTCTTCTAACTGAATGCGCGCATGCAGCGTCTGCCAATCATCATCTTCAAGCACTGGCACAGATGCTTGCGCCAAAATCGGGCCACCATCCAAGTCTTCAGTCACCAGATGTACGGTGCAGCCGGCCACTTTCACGCCGTGTTTAAGCGCATCGCCCACGGCATCACCCCCAACAAATGCAGGCAACAGGGATGGATGAATATTGATAATGCGCCCTGCAAAGCGGCTTACAAAATCTGCCGATAAAATGCGCATATAACCAGCCAGTACAATCCAAGCACAAGCTGCATCTTCAATGGCTTGGGCGCAGGCTGCATCATAGGCTTCGCGATTGGCATAAGCTTTGGGGTCGATAAACAAAACTTGCTGGACACCCGCATCTTTAGCGATGGTCAATGCATGCGCATCGGCCTTGTTGCAAATCACCAAGGCCACCTGCCCTGGGCAAGCACCACTTTTAATCGCATCTAACAAAACTTGCAGATTGCTGCCTTTTCCCGAAGCCATCACGGCGATATTGCTTGCTTTGATTTCCATATTACTCACTCATTCATCCACAATGTTTTTTTGCAAATATTTTATCATAAAAAAACTCATCACACAGGCTGAAAAGCTTGAGGCGACAATCATGTATAAGACCACAAGTTGCGCGGTAGCTGCTGCAAAGACCGTGCTACCAGCCAAAATCATACCCACAAAAATGCCTGGCATATGCACAATACCAACCACTTTGAGTGTATTAATCGGCGAAATCATAGCTGTACGCAGCCCCTCTTTAACATCGACAATAGCCGCACCGACATCCTTGGGAGATAGCCTATCAAACATAATAGCCACAGCATTCATGCTATTGGCTGCCACCATACTGCCCATAGGAATAAGCGTGCGCGCATTATCATCCAGAGCGCCGGTGAGCACCAACCATGGCAGGGTAATGGCACATGCCACCATCAAACCCACGCTGGATGCAATCCAAGCATGGCGGAAATTGCTGTGATGCGACGCTGCTGTCTGCCCTGCAAAAATACAAAACAGAGCAATAATGCCTGCTTCGGCCCAATGCGATTGGATATCAAACAACCAATGCAATACAAAAGCCAGGAGCAACAGCTGCAAAGGCGCACGCACCGAAGCGATAAGCATGGCTTTGGATAAACCAAGCTCTTGGCGATACGACCAAAAACTCACTCCCGCCAGCAGCATCCAAGCCGCCATGAGCGTGGTGATAATATCCATGGTCGCCATTCGTCGGTACTTAGGCTTTTTTCTTTAAAACTTTAACTTTAACGCGAACTACGCGACGCGGGTCAGCCTGTAATACTGTGATTTCTACACCAGCCACTGTCATTTTCTCGCCCATCATCGGAATACGACCCAAATGGTGTGTGACCAAACCACCAATCGTGTCGTATTCGCCATAAGGCAGCTTGCGGTTAAGCGTTCTGGATAAATCTTCAACATGCACCAAGGCCAATACTTCATAACTACCATCCGATCTTGGCATGATACCGGCATCAATTTCTTTCGTGCCTTCATCAATGGAACCCACGATTTCTTCAAGTAAGTCTGAAAGTGTGACCAGACCAGCTGTGCCGCCAAATTCATCTTGTACAATGGCGATATGACTGCCTTCGCGCATTTCTGAAATAAGACCCGTCACACGCTGCAATTCCGAAATTTTCGGGCATGGGCGCACCATATCGCGCAACACAATGTTTTCGCCTCGCACCTTAGCAGCAAACAAATCCCACAAATGCACGACACCAACAATATGGTCAAGATCACCATCAATCACGGGCAAGCGGGTGGAGGTTGCATCAAGGATTTCTTGTTCTAATTTTTCAGCGCTGATATTCACATCGATAGCTTTTAAGTGCGAACGCGGGGTCATGATTTCACGCACACGTGTATCATGAAATTCCACAGCCTGAATCAGCATACGCCGTTGCTCATCGGATTGAATGCATTCTGCGCGTTTGACCAAACGCAGCAATTCATGCTCAGTTTGACCCGGACGCAACCAATTCAGAATCTTCATGCGCCAACGTTGTCGCAATGTTTGTTTCATGTGTTCCCCACTATCTTCTCATCAATGCTTGTAAAGCTATACGGCTGATGCAATCCCAATTGCAACATCACCTTATTTTCCAACTGTTGCATCACTTCGGCTTCATCATCGTCAATATGGTCATAACCCAGCAAATGCAATGTGCCATGCACAATCAAATGCAGCGCATGGTCTGCTGGGCTTAAATGTAAGCGCTTGGCTTCTTCGCGCACAAACGGCTCAGCCAAAATAATATCACCCAAAAATTCTTCATTGTTATCGTCTAACGCTGCCAGCTCATCAGCGTCTAACATGGGAAACGATAACACATCCGTCACCTTATCTTTTTCGCGCCACTGGGCATTGAGCTGCTGCACCTCATCATTATCGGCAAAGCGAACACATAATGAAGGCTGGTTTAAATGTTTCGCCAAGCTGCATGTGAGTGCAATCGCCTCGGCGATACTATCTTGATCACCGAGTATTTCAGCATTTTCATCGGCAAAAATATCAATCATGTTTATCATAAGCTTTAACAATACGCTCCACCAACCGATGACGAATCACATCTTTGCTATTGAGCCTGCACACACCGATATCTTTCACGCCCTCAAGCACATGCAAGGCATGCAGCAAACCGCTATCGGATTCTTTGGGCAAATCCACTTGCGTCACATCACCTGTGACCACCATCTTTGAGCCAAAGCCCAAACGGGTGAGAAACATTTTCATTTGCGCGCGAGTGGTATTTTGCGCTTCATCAAGAATCACAAAGGCATCATTGAGCGTGCGGCCACGCATATATGCAAGCGGTGCAATTTCAATGGTGCCTTGCTCCATAAATGCAGCCATTTTTTCCGCACCAATCATATCTGCCAAAGCATCAAAAAGCGGGCGCAAATACGGATCCACTTTTTGCTGCAAATCACCAGGTAAGAAGCCCAGCTTTTCACCTGCTTCAACCGCAGGGCGGGTAAGAATAATCTTCTCCACCTGATGGGTTTGCAGCGCCACCACAGCATGCGCCACGGCCAAATAGGTTTTACCACAACCTGCAGGACCAATACCCAGCGTGAGGGTATGGTGTTGAATATCGCTGATATAACGACGCTGATTGGGCGTTTTTCCTTGAATACTTCTACGCCCTGCGGCCAAGGTAATGAGGTCTGATTCATTGTCTAACTGCATATCTTGGCTCCGAATTTCGCGCATAACATCGTCAATTGCCCTAGGGTTTTGTTGTTTGGCCTCAGCTTTTTCTTTGAGCGCCTGCAAAGCCACCAGCGCCAACTCGGCCTTTTCACCCACCACTGACCACTGGCCAGCATGGCCATGAATTTGCACATGGAAATCAGCTTCGATGCGTTTGAGATTACTATTATTGGCCCCGCCAATCATTAACAAAGCTTGGGCATCAAGTTCTGGGCAAGCAAAAGAAAGTGCAGGTTTAATCTGCAAGAACAAGCTCACCACGAAGCGACATACCAAACGCTTCGACCACTTTCACGGGAATGGTTTGCCCGATTAAACGTGGGTTGCCCGCAAAATGCACAAGACGGAAATCCGGGGTGCGTCCTTGCAAATCACCATCGTGTTTACCCGCGCGCTCAACCAACACATCCACAGTTTTGCCAACTTGGCGCTCCATGCGTTCTCTTGATTGCACGCGCAACTCATCAAGCAAAATTTGCAGACGCGCATCTTTGACATCTTCTGGCACATTATCCTCAGCTTTGGCTGCAGGTGTACCTGGGCGCGGCGAGTATTTGAAACAAAATGCAAAGTCGTAACCCACGCGGCGAATCAAATCGAGGGTTTGCTCGAAATCTTCATCGGTTTCGCCTGGGAAACCAACGATAAAATCCGATGACAACGAAATATCTGGCGTGTGCAAACGCAATTCATCAATAGCTTTGAAATAATCGTCACGTTGATGGCTACGATGCATGGCGGTGAGAATAGCATTTGAGCCCGATTGTACAGGCAAGTGAATCGATGGCATCAAAGCAGGAATTTCAGCAAAAGCTTCTGCCAAATCGGTAGTCATTTCCATGGGATGGCTGGTGGAAAAACGCAAACGCTGCATGCCTTCGAGCTCACCCACTGCATACAAAAGCCGTGCAAAATCCCAGGTCTCGCCATCCGTGCCTTCACCGCGATAACCGTTTACATTCTGACCCAGCAAGGAAATATCTTTAGCGCCAGCGGCAATCAACTGCTCCACTTCCAGCAAAATATCGGCTGCAGGTCGTGAAATTTCAGCGCCACGCGTGTAGGGCACAATACAGAAGGTGCAGAATTTATCGCAGCCTTCCATGATGGTGACATAACCTGTAATACCTTCCACTTTAGGAATAGGTAGATGATCGAATTTCTCAATCTCAGGCATATCAATTTCAGTGATACGTACCCGATCACGGCGAATGCTTTTCACCATTTCAGGCAAGCGATGATAAGTTTGCGGGCCAAACACTATATCCACATAAGGGGCGCGTTTTTGAATGCGCTCGCCTTCTTGCTGACCCACGCAGCCACCCACACCAATAATCAAATCGGGACGTTTGTCTTTGATTTGTTTGTAACGGCCAAGATCGGAATACACTTTCTCTTCGGCTTTCTCGCGAATCGAACAGGTGTTCATCAAAATCACATCGGCAAGCTCTGGGTCATCTACAATACGCAGGCCATAGGCTTGTTTCATCAAATCACTCATGCGCGAGGAGTCATACACATTCATGGCGCAGCCAAATGTTTTGATAAAAAGGGTATCTAAGCTTTTGAGTGGTTTGGTATTCCCATCTTCAATCGGGGTGACCTGTTTCGCCGTTGGCGCAGGTTGTTTATCTATTTGCATGTGCATAACCTAAAAAGCATAACGTGTTTGTGCAAATTTGTTGGTGGGAACAAACGCCAGATCACGCATTAATTTCGAAAATATGTAACAATCAAATGAAAACCAAATTGGCTTTTCACTGGCCCGTGCACTTGATGCAAAGGCTTTTTTGCAATCACCTGCTCCACCGACTTCACCAACTGCCCAGGATAAATCTCACCCAAATCACCACCGCGCTTCTTGGACGGACACAACGAAAACTTCCGAGCCAAAGCCGCAAAGTCCTCACCTTTATCCAGCCGCCCTTTCAATTGCTCAGCCTCTACCTTGGTTTTCACCAAAATATGCTTCGCCATCGCACTTCTCATAGTTTGTTTTTGTAAAACAACACATGGGTAGCAGGGTGTGCGATATCAAGGCGAGCGCCGAAGCCCATAGCAACGCTATTGGCAAGGCAAAAAACGCAGATAGCGAGCATCCTGCTGCTCATGACTAGGAGACGCCTTGGGTTCGGAGATATTCTTCGTATGTACCCTGGTAATCGTGAATACCCTCAGGCGTAAGCTCAATAATGCGCGTGGCCAACGACGATACAAACTCACGGTCATGGGACACGAAAATCAACGTGCCTTCATACTGCTCCAAAGCCATATTCAAGGATTCAATAAACTCCATATCCATATGGTTGGTAGGCTCATCCAGCAACAACACATTGGGGTTTTTGAACATAAACTTACCAAACAGCATTCGTCCTTGCTCACCACCGGAGAGTTGCTGCACTTTTTTGCCAATGGCTAGGGTTGAAAACAACATCCGACCCAAAGCACCGCGAATTTCTTGCTCGCCGTGTTCTGGTTTTTTCCACTGTGCCATCCAATCGTATAACGTGACATTTTCTTTAAAATCAGCTGAGTGATCTTGGGCATAATAACCAATCTGGGCATTTTCCGACCACTTCACTTCGCCGCCATCAATGGCCAAATCACCCGCCAAACAACGCATCAGCGTACTTTTACCAATACCGTTGGGACCAATCACCGCAATACGCTCACCCACAGTGACCGTAAGACTCAGCTTTTGAAACAAAAGGCCATCATCAAAACCTTTTTTCACATCTTTAAGCTCAAGCACCACGCGGAACAATTTCTTATCTTGCAAAAAGCGCATAAACGGACGAATGCGGCTGGATGGTTTGACCTCATCCAATTGAATTTTATCAATTTGTTTGGCGCGCGATTGGGCTTGTGTGGATTTGGAAGCATTGGCCGAGAACCTGCGCACAAACGCTTGCAACTCTTCGATTTTCTCTGATTTCTTGGCATTACTTTGCAATAGTTTTTCTTGCACCAAGGTAGAAGCCACCATGTAGGCATCGTAATTGCCTGGATACAAACGAATTTCGCCGTAATCCACATCAGCCATATGCGTGCATACAGTGTTTAAGAAATGCCTATCATGCGAAATGATAATCATGGTCGCATTTTGCGCCATAATCACAGTTTCCAACCAGCGAATGGCATTGATGTCCAAGTTGTTGGTTGGCTCATCCAGCAAAATAATGTCAGGGCTACCAAACAAGGCTTGCGCCAGCAGCACGCGCAATTTTGAGCCCGGCGCAATGGATTTCATCAAACTAAAATGATCTGCTACTGGAATACCCATGCTAATGAGCAAATCGCCAGCGTTGGCTTCAGCGCTATAGCCATCTAGCTCTGCAAAGCGGCCTTCCAGCTCACCTGCACGCATGCCATCATCTTCATTAAAATCTGGCTTGGCATATAAAATATCGCGCTCCACTTTGATTTTCCAAAGCTCTTCATGCCCCATCATCACCGTATCAAGGACGCTGAACTCTTCAAATGCGAAATGGTCTTGGCGCAATTTACCCAAACGTTGGTGTTCACCAATTTGCACCGAACCCGAGGTTGGCACCAAATCGCCGCCAAGGATTTTCATGAAAGTCGATTTGCCGCAGCCATTGGCGCCAATCAAACCATATCGATTGTTATCGCCAAATTTAACCGTCACGTTTTCAAACAGGGGCTTTTGCCCAAATTGCATTGTAATACCAGTTGTAGAAATCAAGGTGTTGTCCCGAAAATATAGATTCCCTGCTTTTTGCCACAGGGTAAAGATTGAAATATGTTAAACGTTGGTGTTGTTAAGCAACCATACCCACGTGTTGTTTAAATGCTGTGATGGTGTTGGCCATAAGCATGGTGATGGTCATGGGTCCTACGCCGCCAGGCACGGGAGTAATCCAGCCTGCGCGCTTGGCTGCTTCTTCAAAATCGACATCGCCAGTTAACGAGCCATCTTCCAAACGATGAATGCCCACATCAATGACAATCGCGCCTTCTTTGATCCACTCGCCACGAATCAAGCCGCGTTTACCTGCTGCTGCCACCACCACATCTGCGCGCTGAATGTGTGCGGCCAAATCTTGCGTGAATCGATGTGTAACCGTCACTGTTGCGCCTGCCAACAACAATTCCAAAGCCATAGGTCTGCCCACGATATTTGAAGCGCCCACAATCACTGCTTCTTTGCCGTGCAAATCAATGCCTGTAGTTTCCAATAGCTTCATGCAGCCATAAGGTGTACACGAGCGCAGCGCGGGCTGACGCACCGCCAAGCAACCCACATTGTAAGGGTGGAAGCCATCCACATCTTTATTCGCATCAATGGCGTTGAGTACGCGCTCTGCATTAATAGCAGCAGGCAATGGCAACTGCACCAAAATGCCATCCACGCGCGGATCTTTATTAAGCTCGGCAATCAAACCCAGCAAATGCTCTTGCGTAGTGTCTTCACCCAATTCATGCGAAAATGATCGGATACCCACTTGCTCACAGCTTAGTTTTTTGTTTTTTACATACACATGCGATGCAGGGTCGTTACCAACAATAATCACGGCCAAACCTGGGGCGCGGCCAAAACTCTTGGCCAAGTCAGTCACTTCAACCTGCATCTCATCTTTGAGCTGCTTGGCGAGGGCTTTACCATCAATAATCTTTGCCATGACTAAACCACAAACCCCTCGATACCACGGCGCATGCCCACAGGACCAGTACGCGTGATTTCGATAATGTTTTTCTCACCAATATCTTTAAGGAACTGATCAATCTTTTCAGTTTTACCCGTAAGCTCAGCAATAAAGTAAGAACCTTGCTCATGGTCGACAATCTTCGCTCGCGCTTCATCAGCCAAGGCAAGTGATTCATCACTATCTTTCACTTTCACCATCAACATTTCGCGCTCAAGATGCACCATAAAGGAGATATCTTCAGTTTTAATCACGGGGATAAGTTTGTTGAGTTGCTTTTTGATTTGCTCAATCACCTTCTCATCACCACGGGTCACCAACGACACACGGCTCACTGTTTCGTCCATGGTAGGTGCCACGCTCAAGCTTTCGATGTTGTAACCACGCGCAGAAAACAAACCCGCAATACGCGTTAAAACGCCAAACTCATTTTCCACTAAAATTGTAATTGTATGTCTCATGACAACACCATCTCATTCAATGCAGCCCCTGCAGGCACCATTGGGAATACATTCTCTTCTTTGGCCACCGCCACATCGATAAATACAAAGCTTTCTTGGGTAGAAAAGGCTGTTGCCAAAGCCGCATCCAATTCATCCAGCGTATCAGCGCGCAAGCCCACACCACCATAAGCTTCTGCCAACATGGCAAAATCAGGCAATGAATCAAAATACGAATGTGAGAATCTTGACTCATGGAACATTTCTTGCCATTGGCGAACCATGCCCATGTAGGCGTTGTTGAGCAGCACCACAACAATCTTTTGGCGATATTGGTAAGCCGTTGCCAATTCTTGGATACACATTTGAATCGAGGCATCACCTGTGAAACACACAATAGGCTCATCAGGTGCAGCCATGGCCGCACCCACAGCTGCAGGCAGGCCATAACCCATGGTGCCTAGGCCACCAGAAGTGAGCCAACGATGGGGTTTCTTAAAGCCATAATGTTGCGCCGCCCACATTTGATGCTGACCAACGTCTGTAGTCACAATGGCGTCACCTTTGGTGATTTCGTGAACCTTTCGAATCACAGTTTGTGGTTTGATTGGCCCTTCATTGCTTTGCTCAAAGCCCAGGCTGTTCACTTCGCGCCATTCCACAATTTGCTGCCACCACAATTTCAAAGCTTCAATATTATGCGTTTTACCTTGATGGCTGATTTCATCCAAGATTTGTTGCAACACCACAGCCACATCACCGACAATCGGCAAATCAGCATGCACATTTTTCGAGACAGACGTTGGATCCACATCGATATGAATAATTTTTGCATCCGGCGCAAATGCATCAAGGCGGCCAGTAACGCGATCATCAAAACGCGCACCCACAGACACCAACAAATCACAATGCGACACTGCCATATTAGCCTCGTAAGTGCCGTGCATACCAAGCATGCCCAAGAAGTGCGAGTCATCGTAAGGAATACCACCCAAACCCATCAAGGTATTGGTCACAGGGGCATTCAATTGATGGCAAAGCTTGAGCAAAAGTTCCGCAGAGCCGCGTGCATTCATCACGCCACCACCCGAATAAAGCACTGGGCGCTTGGCTTTTAACATGGCTTTTACGGCCTTTTTCACTTGGCCAGGGTGGCCTTCAACCACAGGCTGATACGAGCGCATGGCCACAGACTCAGGCCAAACAAACTCACAAGAAGCCAAGCCAACATCTTTTGGTATATCAACAACCACAGAGCCTGGGCGACCTGACGTGGCAATATGAAAGGCTTGGCGAATAATTTTGGCCAAATCTTTGACATCTTTCACAAGGAAATTGTGTTTGGTGGCTGAGCGCGTGATACCAATGATATCCGCTTCCTGAAAAGCATCTGTGCCAATCAAGTAAGAAGGCACTTGCCCTGTAAAACAAACATTGGGAATCGAATCGGAATTGGAATCAGCCAAACCAGTCACCGCATTGGTTGCGCCAGGGCCAGATGTTACCAGCGACACACCACATTTGCCGGAAACACGAGCATAACCATTGGCCGCATGCAATGCAGCTTGCTCATGGCGCACAAGAATGTGTTTGAAATGGCTTTGTTGGAAAATAGCATCGTAAATGGGGAGCACCGCGCCACCCGGATAGCCAAAAATGACCTCAACGCCTTCGCGCTTCAGGCATTCAACAAATATTTCCGCACCGGTCATTTTCATGGGGGTTCATCCTAAAAAAGTAGTTTCATCAAGAGGCAGCAAGCTAAAAGCCGCTCACCCTAAGTCAACGCCTAGTATAACCCTTTAATTTATTGGGTTTTTAAGATGTTTTTCCAATTTTTACCGGGGGTAATTTGGCCACCGCAGACATCATTCTGGGCACCAGTGACTGCGGCGAGGGTGTTGGTTTCGCCGCTAAGTGTTTGCGCAGCGAGCATGGCAAAAGCCACAGCTTCCACAGCATCGACCGACAATCCTTTGTCGGTGGTGGTTTGCACCACAGTCGGTGCGAGCAATTTGCTCAGTCTGTTTTTAAGGTGTTGGTTATGCGCACCACCGCCGCAAAGCAGGCAACTTTCGGGTACGTCAGGCAAATAAGTAAAACTTGAAGCGATGCTCTGCGCCGTCAGTTCGGTCACGGTGGCGATTTTGTCAGCATCGGCAATATCCACAGCCATCACCTTTTCGAGCAAGACCTCGCCAAAATCTTCGCGGCCTGTGGAGCGGGGTGGTGTTTGTTTGAAAAACGCATGTCCCAGCAAAACATCCAATAGTGGTTGATTTACTTGCCCAGTAGCAGCAAGTTCGCCATTTTTATCATAGGCAAAGCGGCCATCTGTCATGGTCTGCATCAAAGCATCCATGAGCATATTGCCCGGCCCTGTATCAAACCCAAGCACCTGACCATCTGCCCCCAAATAAGTGATATTGGCAATGCCACCTATGTTGAGCACAGCGATATTTTTTCCTTTTTCAGCAAACAAACGCTGATGCACAAACGGCACCAGCGGCGCGCCTTGACCGAAGGCGGCGATATCACGACGCCTAAAATCAGAAACAGTGGTAATGCCTGTTTTCTCAGCAATGGTGGCAGCGCAACCCACTTGCAAAGTAAACGCATGCGAATCACTTAATCCATTTGGTCGATGACGAATCGTTTGTCCGTGCGAACCAATAGCAGTGATGTGTTCGGGTGTTACATCGGCTTTTTTGATGATATCCAGAGCCGCTTGAGCAAAAGCATAACCTAATGCCCTATCAAGCATGCCCAACGCATCAATTTCATCAAATCCTGGCGCATTTAAGCGTAAAATCGGCTCTTTTAGTTTGTTTTCAAGCGGATATGTAGCAAACGCCATCAAACGAATATCATCACCATCCATAGCTATGACTGCGGCATCAATACCATCCAGCGAGGTGCCAGACATCAAACCTACATAATATTTGCTTTGTTTCATGGCCAAGATTCAATCTCCGCAGTTCAGCTAAAAATCATAGCGCATAGCTAAGCCCAGCCCTTCTGGCAGCAGCAGTGGTGTCCACTGTATGGCATTGTTAACCACAGCACCACTGCCCATAGCATTACTTTCTCGTAAGCCCCGTTCATAAGCCATGGTACCGAAGGTATAACCCAAGGCGATAGCCAACGGATAATCGCTGGCCCAGTGCACACCATTGTTCATCATTTGAAACGATAACATACTCAGCAATGTGCTACCCACAGGCACAATCCAAGGATTATCAGGATAATTTTTGGCAATCACCGTCAGGGTCATGCTACCCACTGCCAAATGCCCCGATGGGAATGCATCATAACAAGGCACACAATCAAAATACGCGCGCTGATTGGGAAAAAAGTCCCATCGGCCACCCGGTTTACTGGCATGATCAGGCGTTTCATGGCCCGTGATGTGTTTCAGTGTTTGCGTGGCAATCGTGGTGGAAATCATACCTTCAATCAGCTGATAGCCTACATTGTACGCTTTTTCGTTTTCGCCCCATGTGCCCACAGCCAAAAAGCCGGCAGCAATGGATGCGTGCGTCCAACCATCACCGATAAAATACATAAATGAACCTGTATCGCGGGGTAAACGCAGAATCGTAACGTCCTTATAAGATGCCACTGTTGTGGTGCGATCCTTCTCAGAAAGATGCAATTTACGGCCTAGTCGTTGCGATTCAGCAATCCATTTATCATCGGTCGCCAACAACGCAGCAGTGGATAAACCCACAGCCCACCAATAAGGCGCTTGCTCCCAATCGAAAACGCGATCGTAAGCGTTGAGATAATCATCATAAATGATTTCAGGCAAACTCAAGAGCTCACCATAAGGCGGCATTTGCTTTGGTGCCTCTTCAGCTTGAATTGGCGCAGAAAACAGCATGAAAATACCGAAAATCGCTATGAATTTAAAAAAAGATGTTAATGTGTTGGTAATGCTTGCCACTGCTGCTCAGCCCTCTCGCGTGTGTTGGATAATAATTCGACTACGGTTTTGTTGGTTAAATATTCCACAATCCAGCCCAAGCCAAACGGCACTTCGCCGGGGTCGGTTTCGGTATGGTATGTCAGATGGGTTTCATTTTTCTTGGCTGTCGGCCGCATCAACCAATAACCAGAAGTAAATTTGATGGTCTCTTCAGGCTCTAATTCTGGCCAAGGCTGAATGAGCCATGTCATCTGCTCTGCTCCTTGACCAAATTCCTTGTCAGCCTGCCCATAATTCAAAAATAATCGGTAGCGTTTTTTGACGCCGAATGGCAAGGCCAGCTCAAAATTGACCAAAGCACTATTCGCCGATGATTCAAGCACATCAATGCGCTCCAAATTCGGGGTATACTTGGGTAATTCGGAAAAATCCGTAACTGCCTTTAGTAAAGCCGCTGGCGGTGTTTGCACCAACATATAACCATTAAGCGCATGCATATGTTCATTTTCATGCTTTAACTTTTGAATCACCACTTTGCCAGCAGCCAAATCATGTTGTTGCTTAGCATCCAAATCAGAAACAGATGTGCTGGCCACCATAGGCATCAATATTCCAAGGAGAAAACAACCCACCTTTTGTTTTAAAACCACAGCAACACCTTTGCACTGACACTGGCATCCAGCCATTGCAAATCACCCATATATCGCGCTGCAACATTGCTGTTGCGATCAATCACGATACTCGCGGGCAAGCCGCGCACGGCCAAAGCTGACATATCGCGCATGTTGGCCATATTGGCTGGCAAATTCATGCCGTGTTGCTTGAGAAAGGCTTTTGCATCGGCTTGGTCGTCATCCAGAGAGATAATCACCACTTCAACATTGGGATTTTCTTTCATCCACTGCACCAAATCCGGCATTTCGCTTCGGCATGGTGGGCACCAACTGGCCCAAAAATGCAGCAACACAGGCTTACCCTGATACGAAGCCAAACTTTGCGTTTCACCCGCCTCATTTTGCCATTGAAATTCCACACTTTGCGCGGCCATAGGCAGCAGCAAAAAACACAACAGACCAAGACAATGAAAGTGACATAACCGTTTCATGATGGCTACTTACGCACCTAGATCGCGGCAAGCGGCTTCAATGAGTGCTTCACAATCGCTCAGTAAATCATTGCGCTTGCCAGCTTGCACATCTTCGGCAGAAATAGCTGGCAACACCCGTATAGTGATGGTGCCCGGATATTTTAGAATGGTGCCACGCGGCCAGCATAAGCCAGCATTGTGGGCAACTGGCAAAATTGCCACCTCTGCTTTTTTCGCCAACATCATCGCGCTTGGCTGATAGTTGCCTGTCTCGCCCACATCTACACGCGTACCTTCTGGGAAAATCACAATAAAGCGGCCCGATTTGAGTTGGGCTGTGCCCTTTTCAATCACTTGTTTGAGTGCATCGCGTGGGTTGGAGCGCACAATGGGAATCGCGCCAAGGGCATACAGCGCCCAACCAAAAAAGGGGATGGCCATCAATTCTTTTTTCAGCACCCAGGCAAATGGTGGCAACACCACAGGCAATGTTGTGGTCTCCCATGTGGATTGATGTTTACACACCACCACACAAGGTGTTTTAGGTACGTTTTCAATACCTTCCACCACAAAATTAATACCGCAAAAAGCGCGCAATAATTTATCCGACCACCAACCCCAAAGCCGGCTCACCCACCATGAAAAATCGCGGCCAAACAAACGACCGAGTAATACCAACATGGCGATAATAATCGTGCTTGGCGCAAAAATGAGGTAATACAACAACGACCTGATATAAATCATGCGCCTTCTCCAAAGTTCTTAAGTAACAAGGTTTCCACATAAGAAGCCAAGTTGTCATACATCTTGATACCTGGCTGCAAAGCTTGCGCCTTTTGCCATATACTTTGCGCATCACCATAACCGCTGCTCACCAACACAGCAGATACACCTGCCGCAATCGCCGCCTGCACATCGCGCAAAGAATCGCCCACCATCACAGCTTCGTCGGGGTTCACCCCAAGCTCACGCAACACTTGCAACAAAAGCCCTGCTTTGGGCTTACGACAATCGCACCCTGCTTCGGGATTGTGAGGGCAATATGAAATCACATCAAAGCTACCGCCTGCGGTTTGGGTAGCCGCCACCATCTTATTTTGAATCGCTTCAAACATGTCTTGACTCATCATGCCACGACCCAATCCAGACTGATTGCTACATATCGCCACGAACAATCCCGCATCTTTAAGCAAAGCAATAGCTTCAAGACTTCCCGGAATGGGCTGCCACTGATCCGGGCTTAAAATGTAGTCGGGCGAATCAAAATTAATGACCCCATCCCTATCCAAAAGCACGAGTTTAAGTTTTTTCATCGCGACACCATACGCAGGAAGTGCCTGGGAAGAAAGTTTGAAGCGGTTTAAACAGGGCTAGTTCTTGGATGATGCAACATCTACCGCTATTCTCGCCAACATGAATTCATCTTTTCGACCCTTCGATACTCCCTTGCAATCCGGTGAAGTCGCGCTTGTAGGCGCTGGCCCTGGTGATGTTGGGCTGCTCACTTTAGCAGCGGCCAATCTTATTCAAGATTGTGATGTGATTGTTTACGATGCTTTGGTGTCCGATGCAGTCATGGCGCTGGCATCAGTTCATGCCGAAAAAGTCTTTGCAGGCAAACGCGGCGGCAAACCTTCTGCCCAGCAATCGGATATTTGCGATACTTTGGTATCTCTGGCGCAAGCAGGTAAACGCGTAGTCCGCCTCAAAGGCGGCGATCCTTTCGTGTTTGGCCGCGGCGGTGAAGAAATTCGCGCTTTGGCTGATGCCAACATCCCCTTTCGTGTGATCCCTGGCATCACCTCTGGCATTGCAGCGCCGGCCATGGCTGGCATTCCTGTCACCGACCGCACCGTCAACGGCGCTTTGGCTTTTCTCACGGGCCATGAGGCTGCCGAAAAATCACGCATGGATTGGCAAGCCCTTGTCGCTGCCTTCCCTGTATTGGTGATTTATATGGGTACCAAAAATCTACCCAGCATAGCCGAAAACTTGGTCTGTGCAGGTATGCAAAGCAGCACACCAGTTGCCATCCTGCACGCCGTCAGCACGCCCGAAGAACAACAAGATTACGGCACGCTTAATGATGTGCTTTTAGGAAACCTGCAAGGCATTTCCCCTGCGATTGTAGTGATTGGTGAGGTTGTAAATGAGCGCCGTGAATGGCGATAAACCTTACCCTCAACATTAAGTACGGGGACACTTCCAGATGGAGGCATCCGAACTTTCATCAGTTTGTACTCTGCTATACCACAAAACAGCACCGCAACTGACCCTGACCTAGCAAGCCAAGAAAAGTCTTTCATGAAAACACTCACCACAGCAGACACAACTAAAACTGCCCATGCCGCAATAACCAGCCTATTTCCTTGCTTTATCTTTTCCATAACCTCCCTCCTTTCATCATCTTAGAACTGCTCTATTTGCGAATTACCCTGTGTGTTTTAGCTAACACTTTAATGATTTTTGAGGCGACCCCACAGCTTTGCTCATGGTTAAGCATGGCTAAGAAATGTCGCTGCCAGCGAAACTTGAGTTTTTGATTGATGCTTTCTACGGGTTTCCCACGGCGATTAAGACTACTGGAAAGCAATAAACCACCACTGATGTTGGCCAGCCTGCGCACTTCCGGGTTGGCATCGACGCGCACAGCGATGGTGCGCTTTTGATAGCAGGCTTCATGCAAATGTTTGCGCGCGGGAAACACCAAGGTCACGGCCCCTGGCCATGATGAATTGGCCAGTTGGCGCAAGGCTTTGGGTAGCCAGATGGCTTGTTTTAGCGCCGTGCGCTTGCTATCGGCCAATAATAAAAAGGGTTTGCGGCGCTGCTTAAAAAGCTGGGCTTTGCTTACAGCTCTGTTGTGGCCTGGTAAGGCGGTGATACCTGCCAGAGTTGATGTATTGTGTGCCAGCAGCCCACCCTGGTGGAGCTTTCGCCCCGCTTGTAGTGTTCGCAACTTCGCACGTGTATCAACACGGCGGGACATCAGCTTTATTCGTCTTCTTTGAGAATAGCTTCGGCTTGTTGGGCGCGGTCAAAGCGAATCTTGTGGGCAATTTCCGCATCATTTTGCGCCAATATCTGCGCTGCCAAAATCCCAGCATTACGGCCGCCATTGATGGCCACTGTCGCCACAGGCATACCCGGAGGCATCATCACTGTGGACAGCAATGCGTCTTGACCATTCAGCGCGCCTGAAGCAATCGGCACACCAATCACAGGTTTAATGGTTTTTGAGCAAACCACACCCGCCAAATGCGCGGCCATACCAGCTGCGCAAATAAACACTTGGCAACCTGCAGATTCAGCTTCTTTAATCGCTTCAACTGTGGCATCTGGGGTGCGATGCGCGGAGCGCACCAAAGTTTTATAAGCAATGCCAAATTCATCAAGCACAGCTTCAGCTTTTTGCATCACGGACATGTCATTTTTACTGCCCATCAAAATCAAAACTTGGATTTTTTCCATGGTTCTATCTCTCCAACAATTGAAAAAATTAATTTAACAAGCTGCACACCATAATCATGGCCTGTGCAAATGTCTTGTTATGACTGGGAACCGCGCTTGAACAAGGGTTTTAGTAGCTCAGGCTGGATGTACTCTTCCAAAGCATCAGCAAGCAAATCCAATGAGGCCATGACCCGTGCTTCGTGGTCGGTATTGTCGGCCTGCTTTGCACCCATAGCGAACAACCAAGCTTGACGGAAATCGCCGCTTTCAAATAAGCCATGCACATAAGTGCCCCACACCGCATCATCACTGGAAATATGCGAAAAAGGGAACAGCTCCTCATCTTCAGGGCCATTTCCATAATGAATTTCATACCCCGTCACCCAAACGGGTTTGGGCCAAATCGCTTGCCGGGCTAGGCGTTTGAGCGTTTTGGTAGCTTGTAGCTTGGTGTGAATCGGCAACAAGCCCAGACCCGCCACAAGCTCACCTTGCAAAGCGCCAGCTTCATCCACCAAGGTTTGCCCAAGCATTTGCATGCCGCCGCAAAGACCCAACAACTTGCCGCCATAGCGCAAATGTTTGTTGATGGCTTGTTCAAACCCCATTTCCCGCAACCATGCCAAATCGGCAGCTGTATGCTTGGAGCCAGGCAGAATCAACACATCCGCAGGCTGCAAGTCTTCCGGGCGATTGATCAAACGCAGCGCTACAGAAGGTTCCGCGGCTAGCGGATCGATATCATCAAGATTGCTAACCCGTGGGTACATCAACACGGCAATCTGAAGCGTGGCTTGGCTTTTGGCTTGCGGCTTACCCAAACGATACGGCGCATCTTCTTCAGGCAATTGTAGAGGCAGCCAAGGCATCACGCCCGCCACTGGTTTACCCGTAGACTGCTCAAGCCAAGTCAGTCCATCATCAAGCAAGCTGCGGTATCCCCGAAAACGATTAATCAATAAAGCCTGCACGCGCGCCTGCTCTGAAGTTGATAAAATAGCTAAAGTGCCTGTGAGTGATGCAAACACACCACCGCAATCAATATCGCCAACAATCCAAACGGGAATATCAGCCGCCTCAGCAAAGCCCATATTGGCAATATCACCAGCACGCAAATTGGGTTCTGCAGGGCTGCCTGCACCTTCGACAATCACCACATCGTAAGCGGCACGTAATGCCGCAAATGATGCTAGCACCGTAGCCAGCCATTGCTGCCTGTCTTCTCGAAAGTTGACCGACTCCAGCTTGCCCACCACTTTGCCTTTCACCACCAATTGCGAAGTGCAATCACCCTCGGGTTTGAGCAACACTGGATTCATATCCACAGTGGGCTCTATGCCAGCAGCAAACGCCTGCAAGGCCTGGGCTCTGCCAATCTCGCCGCCATCAACAGTCACGGCAGCATTATTACTCATGTTTTGCGGTTTAAAGGGCGCCACACGCACACCATTGCGCGCCAGCAAGCGACAAAGCCCAGCCACCAACACGGATTTACCCACGCCCGAAGCTGTGCCCTGAATCATCAAGGCATTCATCGCAGTTTAAACACCACAGGCAAACGATATAAACCATCGGTCATCGGAATGCTTGCTGATGCCACCGCTTGAAATGCAGCATCATCCAAAGCGGGATAACCCGAGGATGAAAACACACGCAAGGCCTCTACAGCTTGGCTACGCACCGCAAATCGCAATTCAACTTCGCCTTCCCAGCCTTTGCGCTGCGCCAAATAAGGGTAGCGTAAATGTTGCAGCAGTTGTTGACTGTATTGGGCTGGTGTTTCCTGAACAGCTGGCATATCCGCAGCTTCAGCAACTGTCTGCTTAGCTTCAGCGATTTCAGCCACTTCGTTTTGTTTTAACATTGTTGGTGTTTCTAATGTCTTGGGTTGCACCACTTGCTTCAAGCTATGCTCAGCTTGCCTCACTTCATGGTTTGCCTGGTTTTTAGTGCTTAAAACAGCAGCGGTTTTCGCAACTGCAACTTGGGTAGCAGTCTTAGGGCTTGATGGCGCTTTGGCTTGTTGCTGCTCCACCCAAACCACATCCACATGATTTCCTGCAGATAAAACCACATGATCTTTGCTTTCAAACAAAAAAACGAAAATCGCCCCATGCACTGCCAATGCAGCAGACACTGCAATCAGCCAAGAAACACGTGGCGAAAAGTTCATTAAAAGATTGCGCTTACGCCAACATAAGACGTGCGGCCAGCCGTGGCATAACCAGATACTTCTTCGTAAACCACATCTTTAAAGTTGTCGATGCGGCCATGCAATTTCCACGAATCCGTCATCGCATAAGCCAAGCGCAAATGATAAGTTTTGTAAGCATCCAGCGCCGTTACGTTGGCATTATCGTTAAAACGTTTGCCCACCATGTTCATTTCGGTTTCAAGGTGGAATCCGCCAAAATCCGTACCCAAAACCACATTACCTGATTTTTCAGCGCGACGTGCCAGCCAGTTGCCCGTGTCATCATCGGTTGCAGAAAGCGTGGTGTAATTGCCGCGCACAAAACCCCATGAGCCACGGTAAGCCGTTTGCCACTCCAGCCCCTTGCTGGTGGCTTTGTTGACGTTATTAGGGCTAAAACCAAACGTGACAGGGTCCATTTCCCAAGCGATGAGTTGGTCGTAACGTTGCTTAAACCACACCACACTCAACAGCGCTGCATCACTCTTGTATTCCAAACCAACATCCCAGCTCTTGCTGGTTTCAGCTTTCAAATTCGGATTGCCTTTGGTGCCGAAGCCATCATCAGGAAAATACAAATCATTCAAACTTGGTGCTTTAAAGCCCGTGCCATAATTGGCAGTAAAGCGCATGGCATCAGCAAGATGCCACACCATACCCAATTTGTAGGTGGTTTCATTGCTTGAGGCTGAGTTTTTATCATAACGCACAGAAGCATTCCATTGCGCAGAAGAACCATCGGAAAGCATGGACATAAACACACCATGTTGGGTCATGGTCTCATGCAAACCTGCACTGTTGCTATCACCCTTGCTGGTATGGGTATCGTAACCCAACACCATGCTGCCATCTGCAGTATCATATTGATTCAACCATGTGATTTGGTCTTTGGTGGTTTTAAAGTCGGAGTTATTTCGCAAATTCACAGGGTCGGTGGCTACCACATCATCAATGACCCGCGAAAATTGAATGCTGGAGTCATATCGATCCGACATATGATCCGTAAACTTAATCGCCGCAGTGGTTTGAGTGTTGTTCAGCTCATAGTTTTGAATATCACCAAAGGTAAACGTCACCGCATCATAACCATCCACGCCAGTGGTTGCATCGCTACGACGCAGGTTGATGGCCGTGTCGATTTTTCCGGAACTAAAATCCATTTGTGCACCAAGTGTGATGCGCTTATTGGCATCAGCCTCGGTGCCATTGCTGGCCGCTGAAAAACCATCCGTGCGATAATCTTCAAAGCTAACGCCGTAGGTTGCGCCCTTAGCATCGCCACTACGCACAGCGATATTTGTTTTTTTGGTGCCATACGTGCCAGACTCAAAACTTGCCGTGCTTTGCATACCCAATTGACCTTTACGGGTAAAAATTTGAATCACACCACCCATAGCATCCGCACCATACAGTGATGATTGTGGTCCTCGCACAATTTCAATGCGCTCAATATCACTGGTAGAAAAGTTGCCCCAATCAAAGCTGCCCACTGTGGCCGAACCAACGCGCATACCATCAAGCAATACCAATGTGTGGCCACTATTGCCGCCACGAATAAATACCGATGTATTGCCACCTGGCCCGCCGCTTGATGCCACATCCAACCCTGCTTGTGAGCGCAATAACTCGGCCACATTGCTCGCCTGTGAAGCTTCAATCTCTTGGCGCGAAATCACGGTCACGTCAGCGCTGGCGTTGCCTGGGTTGGTGGCCATTCGTTGCGCTGTCACCACCACGGGTGCCATGGTGTTGGCAGCTTGTGCTGTTGGCAAAAGCGCCAAGCTCGTTAACATCACAAGGGATGCCCTACATATATGTTGTTTGAATTGTTGTTTCATGAAAGTTTTCTCCATGCGCCCGCCGCGCAAATGCTAAATTTTGATTCGGGCATGTTGGGTATGGAGAAGGGAAGAGCAGATATCTGGTGAGAAAAAATCAGAGACCCATCGACCAGCCTCCCACCGAAGCATTATCCGATTTGAAACCAAAAATGGTTTCTGATTTAGGCCGGTCTCCTGGCTTGCCTTCATTCGCAGCTGCTTTCCTTCCCGAACAGCGTTCAGTGGCGTTTCAAACAGCGTTGTCTGGCTTACAGTAGCGGGGGCTGCGTCGGACTTAGGATTGATATCCCGCACCGACTTCCCGTTTCACTTTGAAGATGGACTTCATCTTCTTAGCACCTAAAACACGCCACATGTTAGGGCTGAATTGAAGTTTGTCTATACGTTTACGGATTGTGAATCGATAAAAGATGAGAAATAGCTTTTAATAACAATGGGTTAGCATGCAGTGGTGTACCAAGCTGAATCTGACAGCCAAATTGGCTCATCACCACATCCATGCTCAATTGCGCCTTAACCTGCCACGCGCCTCCAAAAATAAAGTGCGGCACAATCTGTATCTGTTTCGCCCCAGCTTGGGCAACATGAGTCAGGGTTTGCTGCAAGCTTGGCTCACCCATGGCCAAGGCAATGCTGCAAGGCCGCTGGGTGCGGGCTTCAAATGTTGTCGCCAAAGCTTGGATGGCTGCTTGCGCCTTGGCGCCACCGGCGCCATGGGTAAACAATACCATATGCGCGTTCTGTAAATGTTCGTTGGCACATGATGCTTGCAACAAGTCGGCCATGACCTGCAAATTAGTCAGCGCCGGCAGCATATGCACTTGTGTGCCCGAAGCTTGGGCAACGGCCAACACATCTTCTCGGTAGTGTTTACCCTCATGTAAAAATAAGGGCATCACCAATATTGGCTCTGTCAAAAGCTGCAACACGTCAGCGAACAAGGGCTCCATTTCAATATAACTCAACTGCGCGTCCATACCCGGATAGTTCAACTGCCAAGCCGCCAAAAAGGCTTCTGCTTCAGCGCGATAAGCTGGCGCAGGTGAACCGTGGGCAACAAACAGCAGCGTCATTTAAAACTCAACGCCTTGTTCAGCCATTATGCCTTTATCAAAGGCATGTTTGATGGGCTTCATTTCAGTGACCGTATCGGCATAAGCGATCACTTCGGGCGCAGCATCGCGACCGGTAAACACCATATGCATCCAAGACGGGCGATGTTCTTGCAAGAAATCAACAATCTCTTGCCCATCCAACCAGCCATAACCACAGCAGTAATTGATTTCATCGAGCACCACCAAATCAAATTCATGCGATGCAATTTTTTCTTTGGCAAATTCCCAAATCTCACGGCTGGTTTTGATATCCTGTTCAGGATTTTTCGTATCCCAGGTGAAACCATCACCCATGGCATGCCATTCAATATTATCAAATTTAGCAGCGGCACGTTGCTCGCCTGTTTTCCATTTGCCTTTGATAAATTGAATCACACAAACCTTCATGCCCCAACCCGCAGCACGAAAGGTCACACCAAAAGCCGATGATGATTTACCTTTGCCTTCGCCGGTGTGCACCAGCATCACACCCTGCCGGCGATCACGTGTTTTCATTGTTTTTCCTCAAAATACATCGGCATTAATAATTTCCCTTCACCCTGAATCTGTACCCCAAAGACTGGCATCAAATGTTCAGGCGTGAGCATTTCATTGGCCACACCGACTTCAGCGCCGCCATTTCCATCTAAAAGAATCACCGTATCGGCCACAGCTGCAGCCTGCTGCAAGTCGTGCAGCACAGTGATAATCAAACGCCCTTGTTGGGCTTCTTTTTTCATCAACTGCAAACAATCCACTTGATGTCTTAAATCAAGATGTGCAGTGGGCTCATCCATCAACCAAATCGGATTATCCCGCACCATAGTGGCGGCGATTTCAACGCGCTGGCGCTCGCCGCTGGATAATGCATCCAAAGCCCGATGTTTTAGCTTAGCTAAGTCCATCAAAGTCATGGCTTGCTGGTTTTTCGCTTCATCTGGCCCATTGGCCGAAAGGTGCAAACGTTGCGACACGGTGAGGCCAAACTCACTTGGTGGCAAATCGCCCTGCCATGTCATTTTCTCGGCCAAATCTTGACGCGAGCATTCTGCCACAGCTTTGCCATCGATAGTGATGCGGCCTGCCGCAGGCGTAAACATGCCCAGCATGCTTTGCAGCAGGGTGGATTTACCAGCCCCATTTGGCCCCAATACCACCACCACTTGCCCAGCTGTAAACTCAGCATAAAGCCCACTGAGCAAGACCTTCTTACCACGATGCAGGGTTAAATCTTGAATCACTAGCATTTAACGCGCCCTCAGCAGCAGCCACAAAAATACAGGCACACCAATCATGGCCGTGAGCACGCCCACGGGTAACTCCGCAGGTGTAATCACTGTGCGCGCGGCAGTATCGGCCAAGATTAACAATATACCGCCGCCAAAAGCTGAAGCGAGCAAGACAGCGCGGTGCAAGCTGCCAAGCAACAAACGCATCAAATGCGGCACAATCAAACCAACAAAGCCAATGGTGCCAGCCGCAGTGACCGCAATCGCAGTGACCGCTGAAGCCAACAATAACAAGCCAAAACGCAACTTGCGCACATCTACACCAAGTGCTGCCGCATGTTTTTCACCCAATAATAATTTATCCAGCGACCTGGCCAGCACCAATCCTGCCAGCAAAGCACCACCCCAAACCAGCAGCAAATAAGGTAACGCTATGTCCGAGCGCGACAAATCGCCCATCATCCAAGCATACGCTAAAGCCACGCCACGTTCAGGCATCAGGGCCAGTAACAACATCAAAATCGCCGACCAAAAGGCTGCCAACACCACCCCAGCCAGCAACAAACGGGTTGTGCCCAAGTGGGCAAACATCAACACCGAAGCAATACCAATCCATGCACCCGCAAAGGCGCCCAGCGACATTGCCCAGATGGTTTCAGGAAACAACATCATGCCTGCTACAGCACCCACAGCCGCACTGCTGGCCACACCCAACACATAGGGCTCAGCCAGAGGGTTACCCAGCAACACTTGAAACCAAGCACCCGCCAAAGCCAGCAGACCTCCCACAGCAAAAGCAATCAACACCCGCGGCAGCCTCAGCTCCCATAAAATGCGCGAATCCAGCTCACTCGCCGGGGAAAATGGCGAAATCCAATGACTGCCAATTCCCAGAGAAACCACCATGACTACAGCAGTCAGCACCAATAAACTAAGTAATAAAGGCCATGTTCTTTGATCGTTCATAAGGCCTTCACCGTTACACGTTCTGCGGTTTTTTCCTGCCACTGAAGCAGTAGCGCACGCATGCCTTCAATCAAACGCGGGCCAGGGCGGTGCAACAAATCCGGGTTGGCACGCAACACCATCACATCATCACCCAACCATTGTTTCCAAAATAATTCACGGGCTTCCACATCCCTCTTTTCAGTGGGTACCACCACCACTTCGGGTTTAGCTGCCAACGCAACTTCCATCGGTATGCGCAAAGAATCCATATGGGCATCAGCAAAGACATTTCTCATGCCCATCTGCTTCATCACATCATGAATAAAAGCCTTACTGCCAATGGTGTAAAGTGGCTGATGCCAAACCTCATAAAATGTGGGTACGGATAGATTTGCAGTTTCCGCCCTGATTTTGGCCAGTTGCTGCTGCATCTGAGCAACCAGGGCTTCTGCATCAGATGTATGCCCAGTCAACGCACCTAAGAATAAGATATCCTGCATTACGCCATCCACCGAATTTGGGGCACTTAACGCCACTTTTACACCCAAATCACTCAAAGCCCGAATCGCAGCTGTGTTGGTATCCGTAGTAATAACCAGTGTGGGCTTGAGCGCAAGCGCAGCTTCGACATTGATATGGTGAAATGCACCCAGTTGAGCCTTGCTTTTGGCTTCCTCTGGAAAGTCGCAATAATCCACCACCCCGACCACTTGATCTGCTGCGCCAATGGCAAACAAGCTTTCGCAAACATGCGGAGCCAGCGCCAAAATTCGCTCAGCTGCATAAGCAGGGCTAAGCCAAAACACACAAAACAGACTCAAGGCCAACTTATTCAAATACAACTCCTAGATAACCAACGCGGCCTGCAACCGTAATCATCATGCTAGCGCTTGTCTAAGTACAGCTGGTTTCTCAGAGATTGCCCCGCCCTTCGTGCGCATAAATCCGTTATCATGTGGATTTATGGTTCGTTTGAAGGTGAATGCGAAGCATGAGAAGCTCCCCTTGGGGATTGGCTGACCAAAAATGAACAATCAACCTCCAAACTTCTTTACAAGCTGACCATCTCATACGCATTGATTTTTTATGGTTTTTCGACTACTTTAAACGCGCATGAGTCATCGTGTTTTTTTGTCTCATGCTTGGAATACGCTATGACAAAACTCAAACAAGACGAACATCTTCACGGCCATCAATGGGGGCTTCGGGTTGGCTCTGAAATAGTGGCCTCGACCATGATAGGCCTCACCATCGGTTACTTCCTTGATCTATGGCTGCATACAAGGCCAATTTTTTTATGCATTTTTGCTATTTTTGGTTTGATGGCAGGTTTTCTCAATCTCTATCGTTTGATGGTGATTGATTTAGATGCCAAACATGCTGATAAGAAGGACGAGTAACCATGAGCTTGGATATGGCGGGCACCATCAATCACTTCAAAGTGATCGTGTACCAAGATATCCATATAGGAACCATTGATTTATCCATTTCCAACACAGTTGTATTTATGCTGCTCGCCATCGCTACTGTGGTCATACTACTCAAGTTGGCCTTTATTCGCGCCAAAGTCATTCCAGGTTACGGTCAACTTTTGGGCGAAATGCTCTACGAATTTATCGCCAAACAAACCACGCTGAATATCCATCAAGATGGTAAAGATTATATCCCGCTGATGTTTACGATGTTCACCTTTATTTTAGGCTGCAACTTGATTGGCTTGCTGCCTGGCGCGTTTACGCCCACCTCGCAACTGGCTGTCACAGGCACCCTAGCTGTCGGCATGTTCGGCTTCGCCATTTGGCTGCGCTTTAACAAACATGGCTGGGGATTTTTCCGCGCTTTCTCACCGCAAGGTGTGCCCAAAGTGTTGCTGCCTTTGATGGTACCCATTGAAATTATCTCTTTTTTGGCGCGCCCCGTCACTTTGGCTTTGCGTTTGTTTGCGAATATGACGGCTGGGCATATGGCCTTGGGCGTGTTGGCAGTGCTTGGCCTTGCAGCGCCATGGTTTCTGCAATGGTTGCCACTTGGGTTCACGGTGATTCAAATTGCCCTTGAAATAATGATTGCGTTTATCCAATCCTATATTTTTGTTATTTTATCATGCGTTTATATTGATGACGCATTAGCAGAGCACTAAAGGTTCTGGTATAAAAGGAGGCTAGATATGGACCCCACAGCAATGGTACCCATCGGTATGGGCTTGGCAGCAGCAGGTATGGGCGGTGCGGCGCTCGGTATTGGTATGATTTTCAGCAAAATGATTGAGTCGGTAGCGCGCCAACCCGAATCTGAAGCTAGGCTTTCCAAATATGCGTGGATTGGTTTTGCACTTGTAGAAACCATCGCTTTATACGCTTTGGTGATTGCCTTTATCATCATGGGGCATGGCCAGACATAAGGTAGTCAATCCATGCCACAATTTGATAGCAGCTTTTTTCAGTCGCAAGTGTTTTGGACGCTTATTTCCTTTGCGCTACTCTTCTTCATGCTCAAGCGATGGGTATTGCCGGTGATCGAAGCTACCCTAGCAAAGCGCCAAGCCATAATCCGCGAAGACTTGGCCAAAGCTGAAGATGCAAGGCGTGAGGCTGCAGCTTTTCAGGCCAAATATGCTGCCCAACTGGCAGAAGTGGATGTGGAAATCAGAAAGCGCGTCATCGCCGCCGAAGCCGATATCAAATCACGGCATCAACACCGCAATCATACCTTCGAACAAAACCTCAAACGCCGCAAAGAAGGATTTCTTGCTGATGAAGCATTTATGCACCAGCAAGCCATCAAAGAAATTCAACAGCAATCCACAGCCTTGATTGTCGATGCCGCCGAGCGGTTGGTGCACCACACATTCAACGAAGCAGATGCCCAGCAAGCGCTAGAAGAAGCATTAGCCGATATCAAACACGATTTCCCCCCATCATCCAAAACCGACTAAGGCCAAACGCGCTGAACTTGATGATGTTTGATACATAAAAAGCATGTGGAACAAATGCCCTCTGCGGCTTGATACAGAAAAAATATAGCATCAACTTAAGCTTCTTTGGCATCGTAGCCGCGACTCTTAGCTATGGCCAAGGGCTAGTAAGGAAGCACTAAAAAGACTACATACCGTCAAGTTGCTGGCGCTGGCCAGCTTCTGGTTTCCAGCTAAGAGCTGAAGCAACCCCTGCAAGTATAAGCGCATCTCTCGCCTCTAGGGAAAGGTTG
>Ga0100402_1001278_pt1 | contig 29129 bp, 18 predicted proteins | sample CryGeyme20150102_FD_80419 | JGI IMG/M metagenome (GOLD analysis project Ga0100402, IMG submission 80419) | Groundwater microbial communities from Crystal Geyser aquifers in Utah, USA - Crystal Geyser metaG 2015-0102 | ecosystem: Environmental > Aquatic > Deep subsurface > Groundwater | place...
GATTTCTCCCGATGTGTTCCTGTTTCTGAGTGGGAGACGGGATGGGGCATTTCGGGTCATTCCGGTGACGTCGGATTCGGGTCTCCTTGTCTCACGTTCCCTTCGGCTGGCTCTGACATTCGTCAGATGTTATTATTATCATAAAGGGGTGTAACATAATATCATCGCAGCTCGCTTATCTTCTGCCGTATCTCGCCCTGAACTACAGGCAGTATTTACGAAAAATTTCACTAGGACATAGCGAAGTCAAGAGATGGCGTTATCTGCGTCTACCAGCGCCGCCAAGGCTATGCGTCCGCCTGCTGCTCCTCAGTTGGACTTTGAAGCTTTGTTGTCACGTGATTTACAGGATCATCGTCCAGCCCGTGTCACGCGCATGGTTCCTCGTGAGCGTTTCAAACCAAATGAAGCCAATATCGACGATGGTAATGGTGAAAGTACTGACGATGTCATTTTGGCAGCCCAGCATCCAGAAGCCGAAATGGATGCCACGAGAGGAGGAAATGACAGCTTAGTCAAGGATGCTATTACTACTACTACTACCAATACTACTACTGGTAGCAGTAGCAGCAGCAGCAGCAAAACCATTGAAGCTTCCAAAGTGGAAGCCAACAAGTTGGTACGGACTCTGGTGGCCACTACTCCTGCCTTTGTTGAACACATGGAGGCCACTCATGCTTCTGCCAAGGAAGAAGAGAAACGGGAATGGAAGGCTTCGTTGATCAGTCGGACCCGCGCTCTTCTGGAAGAGCTTACAGGAAGTAACCCCAACGCCATCCCGCCAACTCGCTACGTTTCTGATTATGATGACGATGACGACGGTCAAACAAGAAACAAGAGCGGATTTGATTCCAAATTACATGGCGTGGAACTGTCAGATTGGGAAAGTAAGATTCAATGGGATGGACTCAAGGACGAAGATGACAACGACAACGACAACCACAACAACAAATTAGATCCCAAGGCAGCATTATCTGCTTCTTCGGGCAACAGGAAGCCACCTACTGATCCACTGCAGCTTTTGCAGCAACGTCGGAATCACTGGTTGGACAATCTTGAATTTGACAATACCGTGAATTGGGAAGGCACGCTTTCCAAGGAAAAACCCGAGGACGTTCCTCTGTTGCTGGAACTGGGTGTGGCAGGTCAATCGGTAGCTCGTCATTCGTTTCCTTCGGGGAGACCGCCTTCGGGCGTTCAGTCCGCCGAATACCAAGCGCGCATGGAAAAAGAATGGCAAGAAGGATCAACCCAAATTACCAGTACCGCCGATGTCAGCCGGGCAGGATCTCTTCATGCAGACCGAGAAAAGATGGAAAAATTGATTGAACAGAGACAGAAAAAGAGAGCTCAAATGGCCGTGGACAAGACGAGTCGTGTCTTGGAAGCCATGGGGACGTTGGCCATTGGTCCTGGTAAGGGACGAACCATTACCTCCAGTTTGATGGGACCGGGTGGTACCGAACGAACGGGCCGGCCCAGTCGACACAACGTTGGAACTACTTCTGCTCATGAATTGGAGTACATTGATCACTTGGATATGGTGATTAATCACGAACTAGTGCGAGACTTGTCCAAGGTCTCGCTGCGAGAATATCATCGACCTAAATTACCACGGAATGTCGTACGGCAATCATTGCAGTGGCAATTCCAGATCCGCTACCAGGCCACTACCGGGAGCAAACCTAATGCCCCAGGAGGTCGGGGAGACAGCACGTCATATCAATCTATCATGATGGGAACGCATCCTGGGGCCGTGAGCAAGGCCAAATTACGGACTCTAGCGGATTTGTCGCCCAGCGAGGGGAAATTAGTTCTGTTGGAATACTGCGAAGAACGTCCGCCTTGTCAATTGACCACAGGAATGGCCAGCAAGATTGTCAATTACTTCCGTGGAGACAAGGCGAGGTGTCCTGTTAGTCGTGGAGGTGGTGATCGACCCACCCGCAAAAAGAAGCGCAGCGACAACGAATCGCCCAATAAAGTCAAGAGTGCCACCAAAAATTCGCTCTTTGGCGATCGACCCCCGCGATTGGAAGGACCTGACCGGGCACTGCGAGCAACGGCCTCCGATTGGATTGGAAAAATCCCGAAGAAGACACATGAAGGAGACACAGTTGCCAAGAACAATCTGGTGGATATGTTGCCAGAGGGTGTGACTGAGATGCTGCATCCCAAGGTGCACGGACCGGTAAGTCCCTCGTTAGTGGAAAAAGACAACTGGCTTATTATTGTGGCTCAATTTGCAATTTTTCGTCTACCTTACGTAGTTCATTGGCGAAGTGGAAGACGACATGAAGATTTCTGCCTTGATCGATCTCTTGTTTGTGGCTCCGATGTTTCGACAAGAGCCTGAAGATTCCGACTTTCTCATGATTCTGGGACGGCCTGCAGGTGGAGGTATATCGAGGCCCGGAATGACCGAGTCGCTTGGTGTTATTCTCCGTGAGTGTCCCACTAGTGTATACACTGTAGGGCAATGCGAGCCGCGAACACGAGTCTATGCTCCCAATACCCAAGGCGAAAAGAACTTTCTTGGTCCATTTTTGAGTTTTCAGATTGCGAAACTGCTCGCCAGGACCCAAGCGCGCGAAGGCCACGGTTTGCGTTTGAACGAGATTACTGATCGTGTCATGCCTAACCTGGGACTGGGAAATAATACCGCACTGCGACAGAGACTGAACAAAGTGGCAATGTACGACAAGAATACCTCAATCTGGACGACGAAACCGGTTGGGTACGAAGATTATCCCGGAGTTGAGGCTCTAGGCAAAAGCATTCCACCAGAAGGAGTTGCAGCTTTTGAAACAGCAAGTGCAGCTGCGCGTAGGTTGATGGACTTGGGTTTCAATCAGCTCTACGCCGGAGCTCATTCAGTTGCCAGCGTAAGCACGACCATGCCTTACATGGCAGGGCAAATGAATGCCGCCAAGGAGCTTCACCGGAAGGCGAAGAAAATGTACGAACTTAGCCGTTCAAACAAAAACTTGAAACCGGCTCAGGTCATGTTCTACGAAAAGGCCGCGGCACACCTGGAGCTACAGTGGAAATGTCTTCGACAGCGGTACGACGTCTGTCGCTTTATCCACGAAGAATTGCAGCTGACTCCCTGGCACTTGACAGGAGAATTCATCGAAGTGCATAAGAAGGGCGAAGGATCCGGCATGATGAAATTGACCGGCTTAGGCGATCCAAGTGGGTTAGGAGAAGGTTTCAGTTTCTTGCGCGAGGCGGACAGCAAGCCGAGCAAAAGCGCTGCAGCAGGAGCTCTGAATGCTCAAATGAAAAAGATTACTGGTACGGAAGACGATTTGCGAAAATTGACCATGAAGCAAATGGCTGCGCTCTTGAGATCTTATGGAATGGCACAAAAGCAGATTGATACGCTGAAGCGTTGGGATAGAGTGCACGTGATTCGTGACCTTTCCACGAAAGCTGCCAGCGATGGTATTGGCGATGGATTGGAGCGTTTTGCTCGTGGCGAGAAAATGAAACTATCTGAACAAAAGCAGGTATATCGAAAACGTATTCAAGTGATATGGAGGAGACAAATTGCTGCGCTTTCTGCCCCGGGAGAGGGTGGTGGTGCTGGGGCGGATGGCGGTACCGGTGGCGCCGATGCAGCTGCAGAAGGAACGAACGAAGGAGATACGGATCCAGCAACCGCCTCCGCTACCGGTAGTACAGCCGCTAGCATCAAGGCTGCCCAGAAAAGGAAAGACAAAAAGGAAGATTCGGATGACGACGATGATTCTGACGACGACGATGATTTTGCCGCCACCTTTGAGGAAGAAATGATGGACCGGTCCGAAACCAATCAGCTTGTCGCTGCTCACGCACGCGGCGGAGATTCCGGTGGCGAAGCAGGACTTGGACAGCTCCGTGCTGCTGTGCAAGATCAAGCTTCCACAAAGGATGCAAGAGAACTCGCTGCTCTTAAGCGGCAACGAGAGGAAGAACGCCAAGCTTTTGCCTCCGCGGGAAACAAAGAGAAAAACCCGATTGAACCTGTTTACACAGGAGCAATGCCGAATCGCAAGGTGATCCGAAAGAAAGTTGTCAGGACGCATCCAGATGGTCGGGTAACTACAACTTTTAAATACATCGTGCGTCCTGACGAGGTAGGAAAGGTTATGGCAAAGCTGGCTGACCGGAAGGAAAAAGACAAGCCACGCAAGCTGGAACTGATCAAGTATGAGAAAGGCCGCGACGAGAAACCTGCTGGTCATGCAATGTTTGAAGATGAAGATGAGTTTGAATATGCCACTAGTCGGCGTTACGTAACAAAACGAGGAAGAGGAAGAGGCCGTGGCAGGGGTGCTGCATCTCCGGGCGGAGCCAAGAGAGGCCCAAAGCCTAAACTTGGAAAGATCAAACTATCAAAGGAAGGCCGGCCAAAAAAACGGAAGCTGGAAGACGACGACGAAGAATATTATGAAACTGGTCCTAGAAAGAAGGGGACCAGCAATCGCAGAGAGCGTGGATCTATCCGAGACCGTCGTCCTCACGTTCTTTTTGCCGAAAAGTTGGAGAGCATTCGTGCCATGGTTGAGAATCGGCCCAATGCAGGACCCTTTCAAAAGCCTGTGAACAGGCGCCAGCTTCCTACCTACTACGAGTTAATCAGCAACCCTATGGACTTATCTACAATTCGTGACAAAATTCAGAGGTACGAATACCGCACGGCCGAAGCATTTGTAAAGGACTTTGAATTGATGAAGAGCAACGCTATCAAATTCAATGGTAAGTACTTTGATCCTTTTATGTTGTGTTATTTGTTCTGGGGAAGAAATTGTTGGTAGACTTATCTTTTTCGTAATAAATTGCTCGGTACGTTTAGGACCCGGATCGCTAATTTCAGACGAAGCAGTTGAGATATGGGAGGCAGTCAAAGAGCAAGTTGCAGCCAACGCTTCGGAGCTGAAACAAATGGAAGAGGAAGTCAAGGAGCAGCTTAGTGGCAAACCCAAGAAGAAAAAGAAGAAATTAAAAAACAAGAAGAAAGCTGGCGAAGGAGTTGTCGTCGGCGGTGTTGATCTCAGCGAAATCGATTTCAATTTTAACGACATTGATAGTGACAGCGATGACGGCAAGATGAATCTGTAAATAGCTAAGTAGTACAGCCAGCTATAAACAGCTAAAGTCGCAAATCAATCGATATCTGCTTTGACTAAACTTGAATGTGCTCGATTACTAACTAAGACATGTAAGACTTCAGTTCAGAGTAGCAGTAGAGCGAAGGACCTCAGCTCCGGCCGCAATGTCTTTTGTGGCGACCATGAAGACATCAAAGCTCATGCGATGGCGGTCGTACACAGGAGAATATACGGGTCTCTCTGCAACTGGCACCCAGCGACCGACATTGGCTTCCTCGCTGTCAACGCTACGAATCAAAGCAGATGCTCCAACCTCGAGGAAACGGGTCTCAGTTCCAGCCATGGCGCTCTTGTGGGCACGGGCTTGCACAAATTTCTCAAATTGAACAAAACCTTCGCTTCCAGTAGAAGCAGTCTTGTTGATTTCGACAATGTTAACTTCGCTGAGGGTCATTGACTTTGCCAAGTGTTCAGGCATGATAAAGGAGCCGGCAGGAATATCCACCTTAGCAAAGACCTTGGCAGTCTGACCTTCTCCTTCTATGCGGAAAGAACTTCGCTCCTCATCATTAAAGTAAAAGTCGTAGGATTCCTTGCTCATATCCATGGAGCGGTAGTTGCACTCGACAGGAGTGGGTTCACGACGACAATAGACAGTCTCCCAGGACTTGGGTGGCACTTGGTAAGCATGTTGAGTAACACCGTCGTAATGTTTCAAAGTGGTCTGATTGGATTTGGTGGTAACAATACGGTCATAAATATCGTAATCCAACGTGTCAGTCCTCGAGTACCAGTTCTTGCGGCAGCTGATATCCTTGCAAATGATGAGGAATGAGTGTGGTTCCAAGAAACCGCTCTTGGGTTCCTCATAAACATGCATGGCAGCTACATCAGAATGAGATTCAAAAAGTTTGAAAAGTTCCTCGCGAACAGCGTAAACGCCATTTTCTGCCTTGGGGTCGTTGAGATCTGGAGCTGTTCCAATTTGAATAATAATGACTCCATCCGAGTTCATACTTTTGAGCATGGCGTTCACAAAGGTGTGATCGGCGTACAAATCTTGGGCAAAAAGGACATCGTCCTCAGGATCCAAAGCATCTAAAACCAAAACATCAAAAAGGACGTTGTTGCTTTGCGCAGCAGGACCGTATTTTCTAACAAAGTAGTCAACGGCATTGTCATTGATGACAGTTAGTTTTTCATCATCGAAGCAGTTGTCGGCACGTCCAACCAGGTCGCTACAGTCGCTCATCTTTGGAAGGTACTCGCGTGCAATTGTAATAAGTTCAGGGTCAATCTCAACCATGGTAACACTTTCCACCGACTTGTGTTTCAAAACCTCGCGAACAGTGGCGCCTTCGCCACCACCGAGAACGGCAACATGCTTCGGATTCGAATGGGCAATCATGCCCGGATGTACCAAGGCTTCGTGGTAGACAACTTCTGATGAATACATGCTTTGAATGGTTCCATCCAAAAATAAGAGACGATCTGGGGTTGCGTAATCAGGAGAGTACCAGCGCTCATCGCCATCAGGAAGGTTGAGCCTTAGCCCATCATAATATGAGGGTGTGTCCTCGTTCTATAAACAACAAGAGAAAAAGGGAGTCAGACCATACAATTCATTGACAAATAAGTACTGTTTGAGTCAAAGTGCTGGGTACAAGTCGTACCTCAGTCATATCCCAGATATCTACTCTTTGATACCTGGTAAGGTTGCTGTAAATCTGCTTCTTGTAATGCATTTCAAGAGGAGAAAGAATCCAAATGCTAAGGTCTGAAAACTCGTCCAAATAGTTAGCCTTACGTTCTTCGAGCGAGCGAAATCCACGAAGTTCGTGCGACCACTTGGTCGTAATGTTCTCTCCAATACCAAAGAGGCGTTCAATGACAGGGACAACGGGCAAGAGTGGATTAGCTCCACAGGTAAACAAATCCAAGGTGATGACTCCCTCTTCGGGCCAAGTGTGGAAGGAAATGTGGCTTTCCAATAGGACACCAACACAAGAGACTCCGGCAGGATCCAGTTCGTGGCAATGGTACGAGAGCATGGTAAGACCGCCTGCCTTGACCGTGGCCACCATGGCGTCGCTGAGGCGTTCCTCCGAGTCGAGGAAAGCAGCTTCGATACCTTTAATATCTACGAGTAAATGCTGTCCAGAAGGGCTGTGAGTTCCCGCCGTCTTCAAATCTGCAGGCGAAAGCTGGAGGCGGGGGAGGGCCTGGCTCCTGGTGGCAGTAGCGGAAGGAGTTTGGAAAAATTGTTCAAAAGGAAGATGGATGGAGATACCGGCCAAAAAAGAACAGCACATTCCAATGGTAACGGTCAACAGAAAGAGACGAATGTCCACTGCACAAGTACCCTCAGGGGAAGACAGTGGTTCGGCTGCCGCCTCAGCGGTTCCTTCCTTATCAGATTTGGTGATTGCCATGGTTAGATTACTTTGTTACTTGATATTTGTTGAGTACATGTAGCATGTAGTTGTAATCCTGTCCACAAGTAAGTAGTCTAATGATGATAGCTACTCTAGTAATGATAATAATAATATTAATACGAGAATGGACGGCTTCTTCATCAGGCGTTCAAGCCTGTGCTTCTTGCGATCGGAATCTGCATTGCTGCTCGCGCGAGCCTGAACTTTCCACGTGCTGTATCTATTCTTTGACCGGGTGTCTGGAGAATAAAAATATCCGAAGGTATGCATCCTCATTATCTCAAATCTCAATAAAAAATAATAATAAAACGTATCAATAATTTTTTGGAAAATAAATCTTCGTTGGATGTTGGATATTATGGTATTTGGTAGAATATGGCTCTCCCAACCAAAAGTGGAGCCATTGTCACCGCAAGGACCGCATCCATTTCTATCAGTAGCGCCCAGAATACCAGCCCAAGCAAACGGGCTGCCGTCATACTTTGGAAGGAATTTTACCGGCTACTTCTTACATTCTACATTCTATTGAAAACGAAATTCCATTATTATTCTTTGATTTCGTTTCAGATACAGTAAACGTATACAGTGCATGGAAAAATTAAATTTAGGTTGAGAGCCAAAGATCTTCTCAAACATTGCCGCAGTGCAGTGAATTTAATAACCACTCCACAATCCCTTGTGGCGCACCACCTCTTCACCCGCTGCAATCGGCTTGGTAGCCACAATAAAAACATCGAAGCTCATACGGTGGCGTTCATAGACAGGTGAATAGACAGGAGGGCTGCCTGTGGGATGGGGTGGCACCCAACGTCCTACGTTCGCTTCCTCAGCATTGTCCACCTGACGAATCAAGGTCGACCCGCCAATTTCAACAAAGTGCGCATCAATACCTGGCGGTGTGTGACTATCGTGGCCATGTTTGCGGATGAGTGCCAAGAGATCTTCAATCACAGTTACGGGTCCTCCACCCACATTCAAATTGGACTGCAGCCCTTCCAAATTACGTTGCGTCAATACCAAGGAACTAGCCAGGTGCTTGGGCATGATATACGAGCCTTCCGGAATATTCACTGTGGCATACACGCGCGATTCTACAACTTCTTCCTCCGTGCCGTTCTCGCGGGTTGACATGGTTCTCTTGGACTCAACGCGGAATGAGCTTTTATTCGCGTCTTCCAAATACAAATCATGTAATGGCCTTGCGGGGTCTAGGTGCAGGTAAGCACACTCAAAAGGGGTTGGTTCCCGTCGACAATAAACCGTCTCCCAAGCCTTGGGAGTGAGCGAATAGGTGAATTGGGTCGTTCCATCGTAATGCATCAAGGCGCGCTGTTCTGATTGTGTCTTGACGATGCGATTGTAAATGGCAAAGTCAACTTGATCGCTGCGAGAATACCAGCGGCTGCGACACTTGTCACTCTTACAGATAATTAACATGGAGCGAGGGTCAAAGAAGCCAGAACGAGCTTCTTCATAAACTAGCATGGCTTCAACTTCTGGATTGGCTTCAAGCTGACGTATCAATTGCTCCCGTACAAATAAGACCCCCTTGTCAGCACGAGGATCGTCAATATCTGCTGCCGTTCCGACGTAAATCATCATGACGCCTTCAGGAGACAGAGACTTGACCAGGTTGGAAATATAAAACTCATCGCTAAAGATTTCAGGAGCATGGCGGGGATCCTTATCGTTCACAATAATGACATCAAATTGATTTGCTTTGTCTTGAGCAAAGTATTGTTTCGGATCCTGGTAAAATACCGTGACATGCTCGTCCTCAAAACAATCAGGAGCACGGCCTTCCAAATCTGAGCAGTCCGACATTTTAGGAAAGAATTGCCGGCAAACCTGTACGAGTTCTTCATCTTGTTGCACCAATACTGCTGACTGCACCGTTTTATGCTTGAGTACCTCCTTCACTGCTCCAACTCGAAGTCCTCCCACAATGGCCACATGCTTTGGATTGGGATGTGCAAACATGGCTGGATGAACGAGAGCTTCGTGCATTTCAATGCTATTAAATGTGCCGCTTACCAAAAATCCATTCAAAAAGAGGCTGCGACCAGGCTCTGCCAATTCGGGAGTTTCCCATCGTTTGTCACCATCAGTAAGTCCAAGCTTTGAGCCACGGGTACGAGTGGGGCTTTCATCCATCTGTTATGCATGAGCGAGGGTGGTGGAATAATTAGAGGGACAGATCAAAATAATTACTCGTAGGTTAAAAATACATACTAAAAGAGAAGCAGATAGAAGCACAGAGCGGCACATCTTGAAATACTGCACCACATTCAAAAAAGGAATGGTGGACCTACCTCGACCTCATCGAAAATATCTACACGATGGTATTTTGTCAAGTTGCTGTAGACTTGTTCCTTGGAATACATATTCAATGGACTGAGTACCATCAAACTCAGATCGGAGTATTCATCGATGACGGCAATGCCTGACTTTGGTATTTTGTTCTCGTCGCTTTCATCCTCCATCCGGTACCCCCTCCATTCATGCGACCACTTCACATGAACTGGTTCCACTTCTTCGCTGTCGCTGTCACTGGCAGCATCCGTTGCAGCCGTATCATTTTCGCGCGATCGTCGGGGAATACCAAAGCCCGTTTTAATGGCAGTGATAGCCGAAGGCAACAACGCGAGGTGACTGTCACAAGTAAACAAATCCAGTGTAATCACTCCCTCTGTCGGCCACGTGTGGAACGTAAAATGACTGCCGTCCATCAAAACTGCCACACAACTGATTCCTTCGGGTTCCAGTTCGTGACAATGATAACTGAGCATGGTCAATCCCGTCTGCTGTATGGTTAATGCCATGGCATCTGTCAAGAGGGATTCGCTGTTCGAAAAGGAACTCGAAACACCCGAGATATCCATGAGAACATGCTGACAGGGGGCTGCTGTTGCTGCTGTTTCTGCTGCTGCTGCCTTTGATGGGGAATGGAGCGTGCCGTCCTGAACTTGTCCTTCCCAAGCAGCGGGTACCATGGTAACACCCGCAAAGAAGGAAGCACACATGGCAATGGTAATACTGAGCATAAAGACGCGAATATCGACAATAAATCGTCCGACATTGCTGCTTGTGCTGTTCGCGTCGTTGCTTTCAGGAGTGGATTTCATTATTTTCAAAGAACGAAACCTGCAACTTGCTCTGTGAAAAAATTTGATCTGGAGAATTTGCTTCGTTTGGTATTTTTTGAACTCTTTTTTAAGCTCAGGAAAAAAAAACAACAACCTATATATTTTCGTGAGCAGATAACTTTCAGGGTTGATTTGTTTCGCGATTTGTGTTACGAAAAGAAGCCCCACGTTTGTGCAAATAGAAAGTAATATCAAATATTTATAGTATATTTGTTCGATCCATGCGTCCACTCTTGTGTACTCGCGTTGTTTGGATATGTTTTGTAAATGCACCACAGCAAAGTGAAAAAGAAAAGAGTTCGATTTTTCTTTGCGTGACGGCTAATTCGTGAATACTTCGTCATCTAACGGTTCAACGTCCCTTGGAATGAAGGCAACGGCAAGTGGACAGTAGTGACACACCAAACCAAACCATGGTTTTAAATTGATTAAATAAATAACAGAGTCAACAGAGTCAACAGTACGGTATTCGAGAGAAAGCGACCGACCAACTTTACAACTTCAATAATCACCAAAATAACAACCACAGCAGCAACAAAAAATGCCACTTCCTAAATTAGATGAATTACGAAACAGTGCCAAAGGTGCCGTAGAAATGGCTTCGGGTCGGTTGGAAAAAGCGTCTGGAGGAAAATTTAAATTAATGAAAGTTTCATCGTCCGATCCTGAAGCTGGTGAAGGTGGTGGTCGTGACGGTAGTAGCAGTGATGAAGTTTCGGAAACGAGCAGTCGATTTGAAGAATTTACCGATACATTCTGTCCCAAACTAACCTTTCAACAGGTTCGTACTTGTCTTTTTTTTTGTAGAAAGTTTTTTTTTTCAAAGCATTTTTGTCAACTGCACCTCTCCATTCTCCGTTATTGTCGTTTGAATCGTTTCGTGCATCTAATTTCTTCTTGACTTTTGTGTTCTCTTCTTCTTTTCGCAGCGTATCATTGGGTTTGCAATCAGTTTTGGGGTTGGGTGTAAGTGCTCTCGCATTTTATGTTTTTATGATACTTCGACAGTTTGGCTGTTTGGCTATCCCTAAGCGTCATTTCGTCTAATTTTACTGTATTTTCCATGCCACTTCCTTTAACACTCGCGATTTTGATTCCACCACCTCTTTTATTTCTGGTCATGCAATCAATCCATACAACACTACCAACAAAATTCCGCCATTTACTGCTGCTTTCACCTATCAACCATCGTGTGCATCAGACCTGATAACATGCATGTCATTTAAGTTCTTTGTGGAACTCGTCGAAGGAAATCCAGTGCCCTTTGCCATTAATTATTCCGTTGGAAATTTCCTATCCCTCCTTTCCATGACTTTTTTATGCGGTCCCAAACGACAATTTGCCAACATGTTTGATGAAAAACGAAAGTTTACCTCCATCACGTACATTTCCTGTCTCTTTGCTACCTTGGGCTGCATTTTTATTCCACTGCCAGGATTTGCACGATTGATCACATTGGTACTTTTAGTTCTGGCACAATTCTGTGCTTGCATGTGGTACAGTTTGAGTTACATACCCTACGGAAGAAAATGGGCCTTGAAATTTATCAAGCGACAATTGGGACTGAACGAAGCTTCCGAGATTGGATAGTACAATAAGCACTCGAAATCGCACATCTTCGGTGACCGAATCGCACAGAGCACAGAAAGTGTCCAAGTCCAAATTATTCCACAATTTGTGGAATGAGGAGTCAGCAAATGCGATACGTAGGTATTCAAAGAATTCATACAATTATTTGGTCGTGCTCTCCTATTATAGAGTAGCTAGTAGTAGTTGTCCTCTTCAGGTCAAAACATACAGTAAGGCATAAACGAGTACTCTACGCTGCATCCTTTACAGTATTTTGTAGTTGCTAGTATTGCAGCATTAGTAAGAGGCGTACGAGAGTCGATGAACACGTTCAAGTCCCACTTCAAACTCGAGATTGTTGCAAAGAGCATCTCGGGTGGCTTTGATGTCGAGGTCATGCTACGACTACTAGCAAAAAGTACTCAGTAGTTCCTACTAGTACTACTACTACTCGAGTAGTACTACTCCTAGACTACTACTCTACTAGTCTAGTTCGTGCGTAGTGATGATGTAGAGGTGGAGTCCAGTCCCGCTGTTTTGGTCCGTCCATCTACTAGTATGCGACATACAAGTACTACCACTAACTACTAGCTAGCTAGTCTACTCTTTTAGAGAGTCTAGTTAAAATGCATGTTTTTAATCAAAAAACAACACACACACGTTCACAAGCAGTAGTACTCTCATCAGTAATAGTACTCTAGCTAGCTACAAGGAGAAGAACGAAAAACGTTAGACAAAAGAAGAAATAAACATGGCCGAAAATGGAGACAAACAACTCCTTTTAGTGATTCGTCATGGCGATCGATGGGATTATGCACATCCTGAGGTATGTGTAAGCTAAGCTTTGTCCAACGCGAAAAGCCAATGCCAATTGCCAATCCATCGTTTTTCTTTCTCTTCCTCGGTGCACTTATCTTGCAATCACATTCTCTTTAATTCATAATCCATACATCATCGCGCACTTCACTACGAAATGAACAAACAAATCACTAGTGGAAGGAGACGACAACACGCAAAGGTGATCCTCCCATTAGCACATTGGGCCATAGGCAGGCCCGAGAAACAGGTACCTTTCTCGAATCGCTCTTTACCGAAGAAGGCATTCCCGCCGAAAATATAACTTGGTTGTCGTCACCTTTCGTGAGATGCATCCAGACGTCGGATACGGCTTTGAATGCTTTTACGACCATGGACACCCACAACATTCAAATCAAACCAGAATATTCTGTCTTCGAAATGGACGGCCACGACGGGGCCCTGCATGCCTCGTTGCCACCCATTGAAGAACGCTATCACTACTTTCCCAGAATTGACGTCACCCACGAATCTCTTTTCGTCCCTCCGTTGCCAGAAACACGGGAGGGGCTACTGCCACGATGCGAAAAGGCCATGCAAATATTCAATCAACGGTACCCCTACAAACCCAAAACTGCCATTGTCATAGTGTCTCACGCCGCTTCCTGTATAGGATTGGCCAAAGCAGCGTCTCAACTACCATTGGATTCCATCCAAGCGGCAGCACCGTGTTCTATCTTTCAATTGACACGTACCAGCAACACGGATGTGTGGCAGATTGATCCTCATGATCAGGAGGGCAGTATGAATGGATCGGTGGTGCATATTTCCGAGGTGGGAAAGAGTACGAAAATTTGGAACCATTTTTACGACAAGGCCGTCAACATTGGCTGGTCGGGTCCGCCTGATTCACCGTATGCCCCACAGAATCTTTCCAACGAGGACATTTGTGATTTGAAAGAGGGCCGAGGAACGGCAGACTAATAGTGCAATATGCCAAACAAATCTAAATAAAAAATTTATCCTGACAATGCCAGATGCTACCTCTACAACTCTCATATTCTCATGCAGTGTGACACACTAGCTGGGAAAAAGTGAACCAAAAGTCGGGTTTATCATGCCGGTTCTGGCACTCTGACCAATTGACGACATTTCTTCTATGTTTTGTCTTTTTCTATATTCATTTCAGGATAATAAGCAATTTAGTACGCTGTATTCCTTCAAAGCCTGCAAATACAAAGCGGGAAAAAAATTCTGGAATGTATTCGTACAGTAGCAACTAATCTTGACTCTTCGTAAAAAAACTTATCCCAAGGTTGCTATTGAGTTCAGATCACCCACAGCATGGAAAAAATTGCTCCGAGCTCAACTTCTTTTCTTTTCAGAACAGCCTTCTTCCTTCATGGTAGAAAAGCAAAATCGATTCGAAATGAATGGCCATAATCCATAATAAGATGGTTTGTTCCGGATGTGTCCGTTGCGAAGTTTTGAAGTATGCTTCATCAGTTTCAGATAAAACGAAAAGATGCGAAATGGAGGAAACGATAGCTAGCTACCATACAGTAGCTAGAGCACTACGTACCAGGTAGTCTAATTCAATTGTACTGGATATGAAGCGTTGACTTGCTCCTTAAACGAGTTAATTAGGAAAAATTAATAAAGTACTACTACACTAAATAAAATACTAATAAAAATTGCAGGTTTGGAAGGTCACACGGTCACACGCTCGTACTCGTACTCGTACCATACCTCGCGAAAATACCGTCTCGCAAAGTTAACGGCAGGTCCCATTTGGCTTCAAAATAGTAGACTACCCTGGTAGGAGGAGGCGCATATTTGCTGCTGTGAAGGCCCCCCCCGGAAGACACGTCTTATTATTCCGGAGTACGTACTCCTACTAAACTAGACTTCTTATCAACTTACCAGATCAGATAGTAGTAGTAGTGTACCTGGTAGCTGGTACCAGGAATGGTACCGGTACCTGGTACTCGAGTAGTATTCACAACAGACATCAAAATTCGACACATCTCGGACAATTTGGCAGTGATCCCGAACCTGTTTAAATGACCTGAACCGAATTCGTGGGCGTGACGTTGCTTCGTGTTAAAAATATCGGCAGGCAAGCAGGGGGAACGGTTGGATCTTATTTGGTCCGACTAAGTAATTTTTCGGACATAGCACTAAAAATGTTGGAGTCATCCGAATTCCTTAGAAAAACACGAACTACCAGTATTGTGTGCCGACTGGCACCAATTCTCCGGTAAAGTCTTGATGTTGATCCAATCTTGCTTTTTTGTTCACAAAGTGTAGCAACGTAGTAACCAAGCATCCTTCTTCTATGGTTGACCAGCGTATCGCAAAACCTGCTTACTGTAATCTAAAGTAAAGCTAGACTACCTACCTGGTACTAACTCGCACGATTACTATTGGTAAGCCTATTCATAGTCATAGTATTTATTTATCCAATTCATAAAATATAAAATTGCAAACATCATGACAATCCCACAACAAGTACACGAACCACAAACCAACCCCAACGGGAAGTATAAGATGCAAGCAACAGACCCGCAAGCAGCCAGATGGTGGGAGAAATCTATTGTCAGACGATCGACTTCCAATATAGAACACCTAGTCGATACCATGATGGAAAGTTCGTCGTTCTTACAACGAGCTCAGACACTGGACGATTCCATCGATACAGCTACTTCTAGGCAGTCTGCTTCTTCCTCCATCTTATCTCTGAACAGAGCAAATGTAAAAACTGGAGCTCTTTTGGGCAAAGGCAGCTTTTCGGTAGTGTTAGAAGTAAAAGCTATTGTCGAAGGGCGAGAAGAAGATGAAGAAGAAGAAAGCGAGGACCATACCAACACACCTCTACCTTCGAATGTTACTTATGCACAGTTGCTGGGTCAGCATAGACTTGTACCGAGGAATACACTCACTCGAACCTGTCGGTATGCCATCAAACACTTACGACCAGACCTTATTCAGAAGAATGATGCCGATTACTTTGAAGATGCCGCCGCAGACCTTATCATGGAGGCCAAATATCTTGGTGCTTTGAACCACCCGGGAATCCTTAGACTACGAGGGATTGCCAAAGGAGGTACTGCAGCCTACGAAGAATCGGGAGATTACGATTCTTTCTTTCTGATAACGGATCGTCTGGACGGCACTCTCAAGGACCGCATCTTGGAATATCAATGCATGTTACAAGAAGAAAGCCTGCTGGAGTGCTTCCGAGGCAATCAGCCTCAGGATGAAACCAAGGACGAGCACTGCTTTACCGCCAAGGACCCTGTCCTCCTCGAAAGACAGTTGTTGATGGAAAAACTTGATATGGCACTACAACTGTCTCAAGCTCTGAAGTACTTGCACGAACAGAACCTCGTCTTTAGGGACTTGAAGCCACAGAACGTTGGCCTGATCGGCAATCAAGTCAAGCTTTTCGACTTTGGTTTTTGTCGGGAGATGCCCTCTGCGGAATCTCGTGATCCCAGTACAGAAGGTCTTGCCATCGACGAGGATGCTACTTATTATATGTCGGGCAAGGGATCTCTCATGTATCTTGCACCTGAAGTCCTTGGCAGTGGCAAATACAACCAAAAGGTCGACTGTTATTCGTTTGCGATGGTTCTTTACGAACTTTTGACGCTGAGCAAGCCCTTTCATGTAGCAGCTAATATTGAAGTCTTTCGAGAGCTCATTTGTCACCACAAGGCTCGACCGCCACTGGAGTTTTCAGACATTCCAGAGTATCTTCAAGATCTTCTGCGACATGCCTGGGCCGACACTATCCATGAGAGATGGACCATGCGGCAAATCTGCGACCGCCTCGAAGTCATTGTTGACAACTTAAAGTCCAGCAATGCACCCAAAGATGTTACAGTGGGCATCCAGGCGGCTTCAAATACGCAAGAAGAACAGGTGAAGAAGCCCGCCATGGGCGCTTGTAACGGCGGAGAGGTCCTGGGCTGTTTCATAGATTTTTGCCGTGACATGCGTCTTGGCTATAAAATTTTGACTGGCCACGCCAAGTTTGCAACTGACTCGGAACAAAAGTGCAATGCCATCAAGTTCCAGTCAAAACCCATCGAATCATCTTTCACGTCTCTTTCGAGTGATTCTATTGTACTGGGAGAGCCGATGGTCGAGCAGCCTCAGCCTCAGGCCCAGTCAGAACAGCATCACTATGACCTGGCGTGCAGTACAGAGGATACTCGCGAAAGTAGCGTTGCTTCTTCATGCTCCTTTGGAGTGATACGTCGAAGCCACTCTGCAGCCACAGAAGAACCACTGGAAGTTTTGTTGCAAGACACGTTGTTTGTGGCCAGAAGTCAGATCGAGGATAATGCAGCTCCTGTTAATGAGGAAGAATACCGCATGGACGATAATGCGGATGCAGAAGACATGGAATTTCGTTGCCCGCCCTCTCCTCCGAAACGCACCATCAGTGCACCAATTGAGTACAACAAAATTTCTTCTTCGACAGAGGATTCTATCTTGATACCGGAGGCATATCCAACACCCATGACACGACGATCGTCATGCGCTGGAGCCTTCGGAACAGTGCCACTCCACTCGAATACGATGACTTCCAACGTGGAACTTCGATGCTAAAACCCTCTTCAAGTGTATTATATCATGTCTAAGAAGAGACTGCTGTGAAATATACCATACATACATAATTGTGTTTTTACAAGAAGCATTGCATGCAAATGTCAATACTACTGCTTCTGCTCCTCCATTAAGAGTACATGAAGGTTAATCAAATAAAGCTGTACAACTAAAAGTGTACAAAAACTTCCCTTTGCATATAGCATTCTTTTTCATCAATAAGAAAGGTAGGGCCTTGACTACTATGAAGCGGAGGACATTGCACCACCAGCCGTCTGAGCCCAGTATTTATGAAGCTTGCTGTTGAGCCACCACCCCACACCAAAGCAAAGAGCCCCCATAATTTTTCGCCATTTTCCTTTCCGTTCTTGCTCATGTCGTTGTTCCTGAATCGCATCAAGCAACTTACGATTCATACACTGTGTCTGTCGTAGTTCTTGCAAATCTGCATGATGACAATCCCTGCGGCGTTTCTTTTCCTTTTCCAAATTACGGATTTGTTGAATGGCTTCTAGCAACTTGAATTTATATTTCTGATTCTTTTTTTGAACTGATTTGCTTGATTTGTCGGTAGCAGTTTTTTGTCGGTCGCGGAGATTTTTCTTCTGAGTTCGATCTCGTTTGCCTCGGCGCCGTTTGGTGTGTGGGCTTGATGCAGAGCTGTTCGTCATATCCTCTACTAGTCTCGAAAGATTACTGAGTATCTCAACGTTATCATCTTTATCATCCTTGTCTTCGTCACTGAAATACTTGCTTAACTCTAACAACTCTGGCGAGATGATATTATGTTCTTCTACTTGCTTAACGGTTGGAAGTTCTGGTTTCATAAAGACTTTGACAAAAGAATGTATCGGCTGGTTGCAGGTGGGACACGGGACTTTCTGATTTCTTTCTATATCAAAATTCTCTCTCATCGCTTGAAAGGAGGACCACTCCTTAAAACATGCGCCGTGCAAGGGATGGCCACAGGGTGTAGCAACGCCGAGGTCGCATATGTTGTCGTCGGAACGACGACTGTCTTCTGATTGCTCCAAGGGTGGAAGCATTAAAGGATCCAGGCAAATAACGCATCTATTGCCACCGTTCATACTAGCGATCTTTGAAGGACTCATGGGATATATATCGTTGCCAATCCTCAAACGAAATCATACCTCGGCACGCATAAAGTTGATTAATGAAGGCTGCAGCAGCAGCAGGACTGGACGTGTTTTTCTGTCGTTACGGTTTCAAATTGCGGAAATGTGCGTCTTCTGTTGCGAATCTGTCATCGCTGAACGAGATATTATTATGGTAACTAAAACAATATTCGACTAGATACCTAGCTTTGTCGCCAGAATACGCTTGATAGTAGCTATTAGCAATATAAAATCACTTGCTCACTACTACTAGCTCAATGCGACAAATCTAGTGAGCATGATACTAGCTAGACTGGTCGCCGTGGACGACGCGGCGAACAGTCTGAAGAAATCTTTCAGGCATGAAGCCAAAAGATTCGAAGAGTCGGCCAACAGGAACAAATACGACAAACTTTACATTTACGATAGTACCAACAATATGTCAGCAAGGTGGCATCGCAAGGGCTCACACTGATACATCACAAAAAGGAAAAGTCCACCGAAATCACCATTCGATGTTGGTGCGGGTCAACAGAACCATCGCTGCAACACACCAAACGGCATGGATGTATCTGTTTCGCGTCATGTTGCACAAGAGCCCAGCAAATGACAACAAGCAGAGCTTGGGGTGCGATACAAACGTGTCAAATGCATACGGCAGGGCTGAAAATGTTCTATTGCGTCGAAAAGGGGAAAATGAAATTGGTTGGGGTCTTTTTTGAAAGGCACAAACAATGAAACCACAGGACAATAATAATATTTGTAATACTTACGCATAAATTTGGCAAAGGTAAAACGTAAAGGTAAACTCTGGCGGAAGAATCTTCTTGAAGCGAAGGGTGTGAAGAAAGACTCCAATGGAAACAGTTCCAGCATTCAGTAGGTAGAGACCATGCGTGAACATGAGATTGTCCGGAGAAATGAGGCCCAAGTAGGTCATAAAATTGATGTGAAATCCCAAGAAATATTTTGCCCATAAATAAAAGATTTTGATCATGGTAGTTCCAATAGCATAAAAAGTTTCCAGACGTCCCGTTCGTGAATTGCTTTGTGTGCCGCCATCTTTGAAACGGGTAATGGGAAAGAATGGCCGTATCACAACGTAGGGCAGGAAAAGAAACACAAGCTCGACGCATTTCCCAAGAGTTGTGGACTGCAGAGCAGCCCGGCGATCCGCATCGTAGTATACTGATCCCCACAAACACATCGTTTGAAAGAAAATATTCTCGTGCAAAAAGTTTCGGGACATGACACCTTTGTCCGAAAAGTACCCAGCATCTTTGAGCTCTGGTAGCACTTTGAAAGAAAAGTACGCCGAATAGCCCTGCACAATTCCTGTGGTTTTTTACAAAGAATAGGTAAGCATGATTGATTGCCGTATTCATTCATTCCGCGAAAATGATCCGATGCTCTCTAGCAAACACACGAACACAACTGTCACACAACCGCAAGAGTACCTACCATTCAAAGCCAAGGCATGAGGCAACACGCCAAGGTATCCGCTACCGCCATTCTTGGTGAGGAACTCCACCCAAACCAAAGCATACTGAATCAAAAAGAAGAGTCCCATGTAGCGGTGAACCTTGTGTCTTTTGGCTCGTTGTCCCGTCCAAACACCAGCTCGGAAGGGTGCATAAATAAAAATGCCAACCAGTGACGCCACAATGAAGGTTGTAATGGCTGCCACCACGTACTCTTTGGTCTCCATGATCTCTCCCTGGTAAGCAGATTGCATCAAATCTCTCAGATACTCCAAGTAGGCATAAACAGTGGCGCTGGAAGTGGAAATAGAGGACCACCAGCTTTTTAAGGTATCCAACTTGTACATGCCACTGCACCCTTCCAGCAAAACAATGCTCGCTGCTGTCACGAAGAAACTGTTGGGAATTTTCCCACGCTCTTGAAGGCTTTCCACCCTCTTATTATAATTAGGAGGCTTGCTGACAAGATCGTCAGAGGAGCAGGTCCGAGAAACGGGAGCAGAATGGCTTTCAGACTCATCCGCACTGGATACTTCCAAAGATTCATCTCGTTTAAGAGGCGGAGCTGGTGCTTGTGGTTGTTCTTCTGCAATTGCTGACATGCTGCGAGTTTGTGAAGTTGACAATAGGGGGGGATTGCTTGATGAAAGAATATAGTAGTTAACTTAAACAGGTCCAGTCCAGTAGTCTAATGTCTAGTGGACCCGGTAATTTTTTATTCTGAGATGCTAGCCAGAGATACTAGTAGCAAAAGATGTGCAGAGAGAAATTAAATACAACGTGTTTGAGGCCTGATGATGAGGTACGCAATTGAAAATACGAATTCAAATAGAAGGCGGAGAATTGCGTACAGGCAAAAAGCTGTTTCGAGAAGCCTCGTTAAATTTTTATTTCAAGTGCTGGGACTTGATGAGAATTTCTGGGTGCATATGCATACGTGCAAAAGCAAAGCTGGCGCGGCCCTTTTCATCAGGCGAAAAACAGACAAGAAAGATACACTCAAGAATTGCGACACTTCTTAAAACCTAATCAACAATGTAGAATAATCAGTCGCTCTAGGTCTACTCTATCATCAGTACAACCTTGTATGAACTATGAATCATCGAAGATAATCCTCACAAAGTGAATAATTTAAAGTCACAAAACATATGGTTTACATTTTTAAAACATTATTCACCTCTGCTCGCATTCAACATTTTGACAATGACATACCACAGATTCCTCCTCGCTGCCGCGACGGCATTCCTATTGGTAGTCGCATCGCTCTCCAAAGAAATGGTATCCGCCCAGGATACAGCGACGTATGTGGCAGCGATTCGTCCTCCCGAGATGCAAAAGAAAAATGAAGACCAAGGTGGTCATGGTGGTAGTGGTGACTGTGATGGTCGCGATTTAAGAGGAGGTGGTCGTGGTGGTCGCGATGGAAGAGGAGGTGGTCGTGGTGGTCGTGGTAGTGGTGGTGGTGGTCGCGATGGAAGGGGAGGCGGTCGTGGTAGTGGCGGTGGTCGCGACGGAAGAGGAGGCGGTCGTGGCGGTGGTCGCGATGGAAGGGGAAGGGGTCGTGGTGGTGGTCGCGATGGAAGAGGAGGCGGTCGTGGTGGTGGCGGTGGTGGTGGTCGCGATGGAACTAGATATTGATACAGTTGTGGTACTGAAAAAAGGTACAGTACCAGCTCTTTCGAGAAGCCTCATTGATTAGGCGCCGGGACTAAATGAGAACTTCTGGGTGCAAAGCTGGCGCGGCGCTTAACATGTCGTGTTCAGGTCAAAACAGACAAAACTAGGGTATTTAAAATAAGAGTAGACCCAAGAATTGCGACACTTCTTAATCGTTTACAGCCAGTGTATTACGAGCATTCCAAATACTCGAGAGCATACTCTGCTGAGTCCTCCAAAAAATGGGCACCAGCTCTCTAATCAGAGCTCAAGAATCAGGTAAAGGTAGCACGTGCATGTATCGTCAACCATTGTTACCAAAAAACAAGAAAGCTTTCACTATAATTTTGTAGCAAGCTGAACGAGCAGCTCATTGGCCATAAAGCTAGTGTGGAGACTATTAGGCTGTTAGATGAATATTAGGTAATGTTATGGAGTAATAGGCCAGTGGCTGTGTGATTGGAAGCAGGCAGGTAGTAGTACGACCTACTTGTGTATGACCTAACTCCTCAGTCCCATGTATTCCACCAACATCGCTTCAAGTGGAAACAAGGTAAACTGCCACAGTCCACCTGGGCTTATTTTGATATTATGATAGGGTAGGTCTACTTACTCACAACTCACAACCTACACCAAATTCTGACTTTGGCACCAATGCAAAACGCAAAACATAACTTCGTACCTGGTACTAGTAAGTTGAACTCTCTGTCACTACATCCATCATGTCGGAAAGAGGAGAACACTGCTGCATCTGCCTGGAATCTCTCTTTGCCGAAGATACAGTACTGGGAGTTTGCCATCCTTGTGGCCATCCAATTCACGAACAATGCTGGCAGCTATTGGAGGCTAACAAAGTCGGAAGAGGAGGTAGTCGTCGAGACATGAAATGCCCAACCTGCAACACCATCGGTGCTTCCTTCACCAAAATCTTCATAAATTTCAACCACGGCTTGGGATCTGTTAGTGACGAAGACGATGAGTGGGATGACGATAGCAGTGTGGAAAGTTCTTGTCTCCGAGATTTGCCCGTGGCGGCAGCAGCTACTGCTGGTGAAATAATTGTTGTGGACGGATCACATCATAACAGTACACAGGACGACAATGCCAACCAAAGGCTAGAAGATAATACAGGGGCTGCTTTTTACCAGGAAGGGGCACGAGCAGATCAAGAATCCACTGTTCTTCTTCCCGAGAACTATCAACCACAACAGCAAGAGGAGGAGGAAGAAGAAAGTGTCGTCGACTTGACAAACAATAACGATCCCCCCGCTGCTGCTTCTACTACCACCAGTAATAATAATTATAATAATAATAATGCAAATAAAAGCAATCGCTCAGATGACGAAAAGGCGACCCGCCGGAAAGCTAAGCGATACAAGAAACTGTTGAAACAAATGAAATCCAAATACGAAGAGCTCAGTAAAAGGCAAAACGAATTGCACCAGCAAGTCAAGGCATCCCAGGAAAATGCCAGGGCCGAAAAGTTCAAAGCTGACCGGATCGATAGGGCACATAACGTGCTCTTGGAGAGCTGTCGTTCTTTGGAATTAGATCGAATTCGGTTGGAACGAGAAGTGGATGTGGCCGAGAGTGCCAGAGATGCAGTGAACAAAAAATTCAAAGAGCTGCAAGACACTTATGATGCGGCCAAAAAGAACTATGAAAGAAAGATTGAGGATGCTCACAAGTCGCACAATGTTGAAACAGAGGCAATCCTCCGCGAATATCCCAAAGTTAGGGACCGAAAAAAAGAATTGGAAACAGAGTTGAAAAAGAGAAATGAATACGTGGATAGATTGAAAAAGCGTCTTTACGAATTGGAACCTACCATTCGTTCCAATATCGAAGCAGGCCTTCCTCTTGAAGCACCAGTCGACAAACGTCAGCTGAAGAAGAATTTGCTGATGATGAATGCCATGAGCGATGAAAACCATAAGGTAGAAGCACAGAAGAAACGACAGCGAGAGCAGACCGCCCTGCAAAACAATGCTCGCAAAAGATGCACTTCGAGAGCTGTACAAATGGTGGAAGCGATTAATGGCAAGACAAACGTTGTGACTTCTGCGAAAGCACCAAGCAGCATTGACTGTCTATTGGGCAGAGACAGCAGCAAGCCTCCAAAACAACCCCTGGCGGCCCGTCGAGTATCCATTGAAAAGACTAGAAAAACATTACACCTTTGTACGACAGGTCTCAGCTTTTCCAAAAAACGCAAAGATAAGCCAAAGCATCGCCAAGCTGGCTTTCAACAAAAGTCTGCGTTACGCGGTGCACAGTCATTTTTTCAACCATATCGGTAATTCTTCAGTGAATCTACTATGCTCTGATAGCACGTCCATTCATTTCTGAGTTTACTGCTAGACTAGTATTACTTAATCTATTAGTCTCGGGATGCAAACAAGAAAGACGGTTTGAAAACAAGCCTGTGCTATCCTCGGGCCCAATCCAACAAAGAGTGCCTTGTAACCCTGTTGATCGGCAACTCGCCGCATTGTAGCAAAAAGCTGAGCTGATTCTTCTTGATCACTGCCTTTCTCGTCCCTCTGCTTGCCACTGATATATATTCTGGATTGCGAGTGAACCCGACAAACTTCGAAAGGCGTATTCCAACAACTTATTGCTCCGCCGAGACATCCAGCAACAATCTCTCCAGGGATGCCTTTCACTCGGATTCTTGGACGAATCATTTCAGTAAATCCTTGTCTTGAAGCCCAATTGGTTGCCTGTCTTGCAGCTACAGCAGAAGAGCCACGATAGATGCCTCGCAATCCTTTGTATGCCCAGGCATCCTTGGCAGCTTCTAGTACAGATTTTCCCCCGTGAGCTGTAACTGCTGTTACTAGCATCGAGGTCGGCGCCATTACTAATGCTTGTGCAGCCCCACCTCCCGCTCCAGCAATAAAGCCAATTGCAGCAGGCGATAAAGTATTTCTAATGACAGGCGCGGCCATGAAGGAACGCCTCAAGGTTTCTTTGCCTGCCAACAAAACTGCCCCACTGAAAAATCCTTCCACCATTCTTGGCGCAGTACCTGCCCAAAATCCTTGAATACCACGTTCTTGATATATTCGTTGAAAAACTCGCAAGGCATTCTGGGCCTTCCTCTTTTGCTGCTGTGCAAGCATATGCTCGAGGATAAGGGACGATTTCCAAACTTCCATCGGTAGACCTCCACTAAGATCTGCAACCATTTTCAAGGCCGAACCTCGTGCCAAGTTTTTCACCACTGATGGCTGAGATGCTCCGGCGCAGTGCACGAAGAGACAGATTAAAACAGCCCGGAGCTTCATATTGTTGGTTGTGCCAGAAGATTATTATTACTCTGTTAATTATTTGTGATGCCTCTGAACTCTGAACTTTATCCGCACGAACGTTTAATAACCTTCCAGACAACGATATTTTCAAGCTACCCGGGCATGGTATAAATAACTTTTGGAACGATACAGGGGAATGACAACAGACAACACTGTCCACCTGTCAAGTCTTTGTCAATACTCTACAAGGTCGAAAATAAGACCAGAAGCCCCTCAATTTTTGTCTTTATTACAAGGCAAAAAGGGAATCTGATTGAGGTACAATTAGCAATAGCAGACTCAACTATTTTTATCAAAGATACTCGGAGAGGGGTCCAAAGCATTGTCCTTTGCATTCAAATACTCCATGTAATCCCGAATGCGTTCCTCTTGTCGACGGTGTTCGTTCATACGAAAACGCTTGACATCGCGCTTCGTATAATAGAGAACTGACTTCATGCTTTCATCCACTTTAGGTATGTCGACGACAAAATTCTGATTGGTTGCAAAGCGCACAGACGGTTTTTCTCTGATTACAGCTGGAGGCAAACTCGGGCGAGAAGTGGTTCGAGTAGGTTTCCGGGGTGCCATGTCGGATGCGCCTTCAGATTCCAAGAACAACACTGGATCATCTGAATTTGACCTACGGTGGCTTCCCCGCCTATTCTTGTTCCTTTGAGGTTTTTTCGGTGTTGCATCATTGTGCTTGCTGGCACATCCGTCTGTTGTCCATGGTTCACGTCCTACTTCTCGTCGTATTGGTGTCGCAGCTGCGAGAATAAAATCATGACTGGTTGCACTTTGTGGGGTCGATCTATCAATGCGAGCAGCCGCCACTTCACGATTGATGACTTCATCTTCCTCGTCCGAATCAGACAAAGCCCCGAAGCTTTTGTCCAAGATCCCTCCATCAGTGTGACGCTGATATTTTTCCAGGTCCGATGATGAAATTGACCGTCGAAAGGGACTTCGTACTTGCCATTCGAATTCAGGGAGGCCTCCACCGACGCCAACTTTTGTTGCTGGCGTAAGTGCAACACTATTATTTCTACTCCTAGACTGACTCTGGTTCCCGCCTATTGTTGGCGTGAAGGAGGATGCAAGCGCGGCGTCTGAGTATTCTTCAGAGCTAGCACGTTGAGGCATTTTAGGACCACCTGGGTTGTCAGAGAAGTTCAGTTTGTCATCTTGCCACGGGGACATTAATGGTCCATCATACGCTTCCTCGTCGCCGTTAATTGTCTCTAATCGCTTCATTGCTGTTGCTGATTCTGCAGGATAACAAAAGACATCTCTTAGGTGCAACTCCCTTAAAGACTGTCGCAGGCTGCGAGTCCCCCAGTCATTTCCAGACAATGTATTTTCAAAGTCTCTTCTGCTAGTTTTGTTTGCACCTGTCGGTATTATCAGTGTTATACCAGTAGAGACTTCTCTATTATGGGACTCCCCAGGGCGCTGCTGTCCATCGTCTGCATAAAGACCGTCGTCAAGGCTTGCGGACGAATTGTCTCGACTGCGTGACATAATTTCTGTTCTTACAGACCGTCCAAACTTAATCAAGTCGGATCCCAAAAGAGCCCTGCGCAAACTCCGTGTACCCCATTGGTAATTGTCTTTCAGCAATTTGTTGGTGTCTGTTATATTCGGGGTTTTGTCACACACAAAAGTGGAGTCCAACGCTGCCTTTGTTGGTATCTGTTGAGCTGCTATTTTATCTAAGATAGCCATACTGTTACCCTTGCCGCCTTTGAAGAAAGTACTAGCATTTCCCACTGCTGCAATTACTTCATCTGGGTGAAAGATGCGTTTGAATTCATCCAAATCGGAATTTGCAATAGACTTTCGACAGTGTTTGAATGGTGCACACAAAGATCGACAAGGTAAATTGGATAACGACTCGGAAGATTTTCCAGGCGATGTTGTTGCTAAATTGTCTAACGGAATCGTTGCTGGGAAATGATCCAATGTTTTGTGGACAGTCAGATCACGATCACTAGTGGATCGGCCTATGCCTGGCATTGTAAATTCTCTCTGGTATTCCATTAAATCGTCCAAAGACACAGACCTATGAAGATGTCGTTTAACCCATCTCGGTGGAATTTTTATTCTTGTTCGACTAAAGGTATCATCAAAAACTTCGCCGCGGCGGACTTTCCGTGTCAAAGTCACAGGTGATAAAGCATTGCCTCTGAGACCTATCAAATTCTCCTCTACGAATTGCTGTGATTGAGTGAGAGATGATACTTCGGCCTGTTCACTTTCATCATCTGTACTCTCGAGATTTTCTGCGAGAAGTTCATTGCTGTGCAAGAAGCGATAACTCGCAAGCCTCGCCGATGGATTGATACAAACTTTCTCCTCCTTTGCGCGTATGGGTACCAGTACATTACTAGCTGAGGCAGCCGTGGTATGAGCGATTACGTCACTACCATCAATCTCTCCTTCGGCGGCAGCGTCCAGCGCTAGGATGCACCTACCATTTTTAAGAGATCGAGGAGCGGTTGCGGTTTTTCCTCTAGTTTGTTTCATGATGGTCCTAATCAGCCCAGAGCCCAGACGTTAAAATGTTTCAGCAGGAGGAAACGAGAGAGCTCCAGTAACTTCCTCCTCGTCAGTCTACAGTCAACTCCCTTGATTTGCAGATTATACAGTCCTTTGCATGGTTACTTGCAAAAGCGATGGCGTTGCTGATGTAAGAAAGTGGGCTTGCAAGTCTAAGAAGGCTCTTAAATAATTATAATATCCGCAGCTGGGTCGTCAGGCTGCGCGATGTGTGCTTTAATGCTTACGCTTAATTTATTAACGGGAGAATCCAGAGACTTTTTTATCCCCTCCCCTCGATTACCATAAAACAACATTATTATTATTTTGTGACCAGTAGCTATTCTACTACTACTGTAGTAGCTAGGATTAGTTATACAGGTAAGGTCAAACCAGGGTAAAAAATATTAATGCGGGTTAAAAATAGGCGTCTAGGTTCTTTAAAAATGATGACCCGTTCCAGCTGCGCAATAAAGAAGTATTGGTATGTCTCTTGCACCAAGATTCGCATTTTCTTCAGGCTTTCTGATACACCATGAACAATGACGAAGACTTGACTTCTTGCAAGAGATCATAACATGGCCAAGTACGCACCTCTCGCTTTACTACTACACTACCTGCACCAATTTATGTCCTCATACAAGTATGGCCGAGGCCAGCACCACCGAGCCATCGTGCTCTGGGACCGTGCGCTGCTTTCTCCCAGGGCTCCGATGGGTGGTGGCCGCAGCACTCGCCAGTCATTGCAGAGTTCGAAAAGGCGCCAATACTATTTAGTGCATGCAAATGAAAAGTTTCATGAAAGATTGGCGGCTCCAAAACTTGAGCTGGGAGGGCACAAAGGACCTTGCAAGAATGATTGCTGAAGTAAGCAGAGCAGTCACAAGCTTCTTTGCCCAAGTGGAATTTATGGTCGCTTCATCTCGTCTTTGAGTCTTTTACTCGAATGATGTTCTTTGTTGATTGCAATGGATACGGGATTCAGAAGAATGCTAAGCGTGGCAATGAAAGAGGTCATCGGTAGAGCACTGAAGCTACTCGAGTAGAATACTACGTAGCTACAACTAGCTAGAGTAGTAATAGTAGTAGTAGTAGAAGAAGAAGAAGAGGGTCTTCTCAAAACGCTAGCTAGCTAGTAGCTACGGTAGGGACTGAATAGAATAATGTAAGTTATGTTGATAAAAAAATTCGTGTTGAAATAAGCATGAAAAAATTACTGTAAATTAAAAATGTTTGTTTTGTTAAATTGAATTTGTATTGAAACGTAAAAAGCTAGTGTGGAGACTACATGAATATTAGAGTAAATATTGAATATTATGATAATAGTAGGAGCAAACTAGTGGTGTGTGTGTGTATACAGAGCAGGCTAGGCACACGACCTAATA
>Ga0100402_1001279_pt1 | contig 29118 bp, 27 predicted proteins | sample CryGeyme20150102_FD_80419 | JGI IMG/M metagenome (GOLD analysis project Ga0100402, IMG submission 80419) | Groundwater microbial communities from Crystal Geyser aquifers in Utah, USA - Crystal Geyser metaG 2015-0102 | ecosystem: Environmental > Aquatic > Deep subsurface > Groundwater | place...
AACTCTATTGATCAAGGAAGTTGATGAATTCGAGGTTTTGACCATTGAGGCAATAATTTTTCCGCTGAACTGCAGGACTGATAACCAGAAATCTTTCAACCTCGCGCAAAGGAGTACTACGGGTGGATATTTGCTTCATGAAGGAGTGATCAATGACTATTCTATTGCTAGGTATCCGATTGATTTTTCGGGTGACGATTTTAGTCTTATCTGCTTGTTGCTATTTTGTGGACTCGTAGCCTAGAGGAGGTGTCACTTCAGATGGATCAGTTTTAGCCTGCTTATAGTAGCTGCTCATTCTGTAGATACAATTCATGTTTCAAGTCAATGATTATAAGGCCAAAGAGGATAGTTAAGATATAGACAAGACACGATCACTGCTGACAATTTTGCTAGATGAATTGTCCAATCACTTCAAAATATTCCTCACCCGCCACCATCCATGTATCGTTGTGTGTTCCTTCTCGCACCTGCAACTATGAATGCTATCTTTTGAGGCCAATGTAAATCTGATGCAATTAATCCATTTGCTTCTTTGGAATCAATCGGTCTTTACATCCTTTTATGAACAATATTGGAATGTGGACGTTGGAAATTTTTGCTTTTGAGTTGTAACTATTCGAGGTGATCAGCCATAAAATTGGTAGAATACATTTGAAAGGTGTAGGAGTTAAATTTGCCGCCACGTCATAGATTGAGGTGAATGTGTTTTAGAGAATGAGAGCTTGTGCTGCATTTTTGTAGCCGGGCTGAGAAAGTACATTAATGCTGGCGGCTCCTCCCAAACTTCGTCCGAATACAACAAGAGGCAACTTGTCCCTATTTGATAGCTCAATAGCTTTATTCATGATTGCTTGAGCATCTTTCATGAGGCTGTCCTAGTGTGGGGGTTTATCTCCATCACTGTCAGAGAAGCCTCTATACGCTACAATTAAAACATTGTAGTTGAGTCTTTTTTGTAGCTATCGAATATAGTAGAGTCTGCCGCCAATATCTGTGTCTTGAAATGGGAGTACTTCCTGCATTCTCGTGGTAGTAAATCATCAGTGCTTGAGGATTATTGTGTTTGATATACCATCCTCGCAAAATCAAGCCCTTTTCGCTCATAATTTAAATATCCTCACTTTTTAGGCCTTTTTCGCTAGGGTGCCGGTATCCCTGAACATTTTCGCTGTTACGCCTGCCTCCCACATCTGAATATCACACTATCTACCCGGATAAACCACAAATCTTTGATGTATTCTGCGTAGTATGAACACAGCCAGACTGAAGACAGCAGCAGTTCCCGTGAGGTAAGGATGTTGGATGGCAACTTGCTTGAAAGCTTGGAGAATTTGCAATAATCGGTCCATGGTGGTCCTACTTATAAAGGTATAATCGTAAGTATAGAGTATAGTAGGTAGTCTGAAGTATATGGACAATTGGTAACAAATATGAAAGTAAGTTTAAAATCATTTCCACACGAGGTAGAGGTTCAGACTGCCACTGAGCAAAGATAAAACAGAAGTGACTTTCGGGTCGAGTGAAAAAAGCCTACAAGCTAATTCATTGTGAGCGCACATGCCGTCCAGAAAATATTTAGCAATAGCCATCTTGTTTCTGTAACGGTCTTCCTCAGTCTTGGACTTGTAGAACTCACGAATGTAGTAGATTAACCATCCTAAGCATTCCAAAAAATAAAGGACGGCCACCTTCTTGCGCATTTCACCCAAAAGGTGATCCCCCCTTAGGACCTTCATCTGGATCAAGAAGGCCGAGAGGTCAGTTACGTCCTCTAGTAAGATCATAATCTTGAAAAGGATGAGGATCTTTTCTGAAGTCGAAGACTGTTTCTTTTGTGAGAAAGCAGCGAACTCCTTCAAAAGCATTAGGACACGGTCGACTCGCAAAAATCTGCGAACCTGCCCTATCTAACCTCCCAATTTTTCGCATGCTTTGAGGTTGTCAGTCCACTTATAGCCTCTCATGACCTTCAGTACAGCTGAGCTGAATTTAAACATCTGAATAAGAAGGGAGTTTACCTTGTCGGCAGTGAAGGTGTTGGCGCCAACCCTGGCAGCAATCTGATGATGTTCGAGGCCCTTTGTAGTTGCCTTGTCAAGGAGAAGAGAGGCCTATGTCATGAGGTCAGTTTTGTAGTATTCTGATAGGGAGTCGGCCTGAGTCGAGGCAGATTAGACCTAATCCTTGGTTTTGTCTTGGTAGGAATGTTGTTGGATCATCATTGAAACTTAATTTATATAGTAAATGGTACGCAATCGGGCTATTTAGAATATACTGCAAGGATCCTGTTTGAAAAAACATACCTATCATACTCACTCGATTCGATACAGATGCCTATCGAACAATAGGATAATAATAGATCGAGATCAGTCTGGCAAAGGCCCTGATTTTCAAAGATAGCCAGTTCTGTTGCCGTTTTTATAGATAATTTATCACGTAAGAGATAAATAAAAATATTCAGTCCCTTTCAAAGGTAATAGTGCACAACGATATGAATAAGCATCATTTTCAAAATTGAGGAATTTTGAAGGTCGAAAGGCGCATGATCGCTTAGTTTTACCTGTCAATAGTCTATAGTTCAGTTGGGGAAGGAGAGCCCTCGAAAAGCAAGGGATCAGAATGTTATATTTTTTAGAGATCGTAGAGAGTGACGTAGAGTTGTTCGTGCTCGTCAGAGAGGGCTTCCAGATTGATGTAATAGATGGTGGCGACAGTGATAAAGGGCATCAGAGACCATGCCCACTTGTACTAGGCAGTGGTCGTAATCTTAGGAGCTATTACCGGCTCCATCATCTTGAATAATCGATGCACAAAGTTCATCAAAATAGCAACTATAAACCATAGCTATCCAACCCGATAATTATATTAAAAACTAAAAACAATAGAATGACAGAGACCGACAGAAAACAGTTACTTGCCGAAGGAAACACGCCCTCCATCTACGAGGAATAATTCATTGATCAGGTGTACTTGGGATGCTTCCCTCACATGATTTACCTTGTCATCAAGAAACGAACACTTTACCTCTACAGCAGCAAGAGCGACTACGAGAGTAATCCTGACAAACCAAAGACATTCTTCAACCTGAGCCACATGACCTGCACTCTATATGAAGATTGCATCTAAATTAGCAATCAATTCAGTGGTGTTATCCTCAAGCATCGAGATCCCGCAAAGATACTCTAGCTAGTGGAAGCCATAAACAAGAACAAATCAGAAGTAACTGCAGAACAAATGTACCCTGAAAAATACAGAAAGCTCAGCGGGGCAACTCTCTCCGAAGAATGAGCCTATGATATTCACTCCTCCATTATATGATTGTTTGCAATTAGAAATAGCTTATATGATTGTAAGGGTGTCTAAAGGGAGGAATTTTATCAAAGCATCAGCAAAGTACCCTGAAATATAGAGCTCACACAAAGAATTATAAACGGTAGGATGTTTTACTGGGTTAGGCAAAGGGAAGAAATGGACAAGTGGGCATAACTTGAGTTTATGCAGACTTAACAGGAAGGGCAGTGAGTAATTTTCTCGTCTTGATAGCACTTACATTCTGTACAAAAACTTAATCAAAGGAAACATACTTGTGATATTGAGACATTTCTGATAAATTTATGATTGCAGCTCCACTTGATTAAATTCCTGGGTCTGTAGATATCAGCTTGTAAAAGCTGAAAAAACCAACGCCTATAAGCATAATTCTAAGTCCACTCTGAATATCCACAACTGAAGCTGATACAATATCCGATAGCACAGCCCAAGCACTTAATATTTGCAGCAGAGCATAATAGATACAAACCGATACTACAATACAAGAGTCAATACCTCTAGGTAGAATATACTTAGGTTTGCCATACAAAAATCGCATAGGCGTGTACTTTCCCCAGTTCTTGAAACGTTCATTCCTTTACCAGACTTCCTACTGACTCAAAACAGGAATATTGATCTCTCGGTTGATATTTTTGTTATGACCTATCATAGTAATTAAAATAATACAATTATGACAAATCAAAACTGACGTTGATAGGTGAAATTTGTTGGGGTTCGCAAACGTTAATTACGCTAAAGAAGTTAACTTATTTTGAATTTGTTAACGAGATTCTTCTCAGGGGATTCAGGAGATTCAGGTATTGATATTTTTAGTTACTTCAAGTGTTTTGGAACCATGGGCTCCTTATCTATTACTGACTTCGATATTCTTTGTCGAGGAGGCAGTTTTTCCTTTGATAGACTTTTGTGTATCTTCTGATCAATGAATTGTGAAAATTGAATGAATCTGTTCATATACTTGTTGGATTTTTTGTCCAAAGGAGGGTGTTCCATATTGTTACTTTTCTCAACCACATGATCAGAGATCAAAGTTCTATCTCTATTTGGAACTACTTGTCCAGATGTTAATTTTTTCCTAAGCTTGATGATCTCCTCATCTTTTTCCATTAGCTGCTCAACAAGCTCATTGATTTGCTTCTGGCCTATTATCTTTGCATTTTCGAAATCATGGTTGATTTAATCAATCAATTTTCTAAATTTGGATGAATTCTCAAACAGCTATTTTTCATAGTGCTCTTTGATATTTTAAATTTCTTGTTCATGCTTATGCACGACTGTCTTATAATTTTCGAGTTAGCTCTCCAGGTCCGATTCAGTTGCCCGAATTGTTTTCCTTTTTTTCGGAGTCATTGCGATGACTCTCTGCAGTTATTCGATTCTTTGAGTATGGCTTATCTGCTCATCTTCTAATTCAGCTATTCTCTTCTTTGCATTGTCCAACTCTTGCTTCAAGGAGTTTATTTCATTCTAAGCTTTTTAGTTTTTTCCTATGTACTTGAGTTTCTCTTGAAACATCGACTAATCGTGCTATCTGTAGAAGGCTAATTCTTTCTTCATTTCAGTGATCTTCTTCCTCAGATGCAAATTTTCATGCTCAGTGTCAAGAGCTTCACTTGATATGGAAAAGTCGATTTTTTATTTCTCAAATGAGTGGCCTTTACGCATTCCCAGGTTAATGAGGGTTTGGCTCAGCCGATCACTTCCAGAGTAATCGAGCCTCGATTGTTCATCCAATATTGATATCAGGTCTTGCTTTCCTCTGCCATATCCTGGCTCATTTTAATCTTTGCTTGCCCTCAGGTTAAGGCGAGTCAGGAAAGGTTTTATCTATATTCTTTGCTCTGTGTAGAAATGAGGCTAGTCAGAGGGTTGTTTGAACATGTGGAAGGGAGGTTTCAACTCGTCAAAGTCTTTGTCCACTGATAATTTTCTCTAGAGTTTATAGGTGGGAGAATGAGCCATTTGTTCTGTCACTGTGATAAACTTAATAAATTTAGATAAAACTAGACTGTTTAATTTAATAATTCAAATTATGAGCCAACCCGACCCCACACAAGTGCGATAGATATCCCTTGCAGAAAAGAAGGAAATAATGTGGAATGTTATTGAGCCTGGAGATCCTTACGATATCCGAAAGTACATCCAACTTCAAGTAGATCAATGATTGCCAAGTTACCTGGACAAACCAAATTCATGGGGCCTCATCTATAGCTGGTTTGCTTGCTCCAGGCAGCTGAAATTGAAAGACTGTGTCGATATTTGGATGAACACCAGCAGAAGTAAAGCTTTTGTTATTAAGGCTGAGGTAGAGCTAGAGAGTTGTATTGGATCGGCATTCTTATGAAATCCAAATCAAAGAGTTAACTGAAAAATTATCTCTATAATAAAATTGCAAGACAGAAAATTAGAAACTGAAAGAGTTTATTCGTCGGCAAAGCGTACTAATCAAATTAGTTAGAAAGAGCTTGAAGAAGCTCAAAGATCCCATACAAACATGGAAACAACCAGAAAATATGAATAGAGTCTGGCATCAATCGAACAGCTCAGAATATAAAATAAATAACTAAGGTATGCTTTTGATTTACATAGTCAAGCCAAAATAGATAGCCTGGAATAAATTTCTTTCCTGAAACAAAAATGCCAATAGAAGGATCATCAGCTGCAATAGGTTGAACAAAAGTGTCTCTATGAGGATAGAAAAAACCAGCAACTAAATGCTACTTTAAATTAGCACGAAAATCGTTTCGGAATGTTGGCAGGATAAATCGAGAGGTTGAATATGTTTTTGAGAGATAAGTCAAAGGAGATGAATGAGCAGGTTATGAAAAATAAGCAGCTGCAAGATGAGAACAGACATTGGCAAGAGCAATGTGCTGAGCAGGAATCGAAGAATAAAAATTTATTTGCTGAGCTCAAGAGGTTGTAGTCAAAAAATAAAGAAATTTGGCTTGAAAAAAGTACTTACGAAGAACGCTAATCATTGATCAGATAATATGAATCCAGACTTGAGAAGTTAAGCATTGAGGTCAACAGACTCAACAGTGTTCTTAGAAAGAAATTGAACGAACTTTAAGAATCCAAAATCAAAATAAGGTAGCAATAGCTGACAATCAGCAACATAAAATTTACAGAGCAATAAACGGCTGAACTAAGAGGAAGGTTTTCCTAGATAACGAAAAAGATGTTCTAATATGAAAAGCAGATTAACATTCAAGTGCAAGAGATCTAAAGAGTAAACTTCCAACTCAAGAGAACAACAGATTAAAATCGGTTGCTCGAAGCCAAGCTCAAGAACACTGAAAAATAGTTACAACATTGGAACAAATAATTTTTCGGGCAAAATGTAGAGGTTAATAGATTAAAATAACATCTTCACAATCAATAGTCCCAATTGAAAAACATGATTGAAGTGATCGATGACCAAAAGAGGCAAATCCAGGAATACGATTCAATAGTCAGAAGATATAATCATGACGAGGAACAACAAAGGGCTCAGCTCTCAACCTTAAAGGGACAAGTCGAGACAGCTGAGAGGCAGCTAAGGTAGGTCCATGATGAAAACAGCGCAATGAGAATGACAATCATGGAACAGCAGCAAAGAATAGACCAAACTATAATGCCCTATACGCCTGGATCTGAAGCGTCGCCTGAGAAAAAATCACCATTCAAGAAGAACGTTGAGAAGTAGATAATTCTTGAGAATAGATAGTCACTTGAGGAAGACAAGGAATAAAAAATATAATAATTTCAGGATCTGATTGTCCAAAACGATGCCCTTAAGCAGTAGCTCAATGAAAGAAACAAACTTATCACGACTTTAACTATTCAGCTTCAAACCTTAGGAAAGTCATAGATAAAAATGGAACAGGAAGAAGCTGAAAAGCCCAAAGAATAGGTTGATGTAAGTCATACTCAGAAAGTAACCTTTAGTCAACTTATGTAAAATCTAAAGGAAGCTAAAGCCGATCCACAAAACTAAGAGGAAAAATCATCTGAAGTAAGAAGATAGAGCGCTGGAGAGGTAGCTCGACTGACTGCTTTATTGAGAAATAAAGATGTATAAATCAAAGGTTATCTAAATACTCTGTAAGAGTATCGATAGAAAGTTCGTAAGTTTGAGATAGATCTGAACAATTTAAATAGACAACTTTAGAGCTACAAGCAAGATAGCAACAGAAGGCCTTCCTATACCCCTCAGCCAGATCAATCAGACTAACTCAATCTGATGCGAGTAAATATGTAGAAAATCAGAGCCTAGAGCTATGGAAAGGACTAGCAACTGCTGAAGTATCAGGGCAAGATACAATTGTTGGGAGAGGAAATTGAAAGATTGAATGGAATACTAAAAGCAAAAATGAATGAAAATTAATAACTCCTTAGTGCTAAGAATGAGCTAATAAACAAGATATCATCACAGGATACTGCCTTGGCTCAATGCAGGTCTACCCTTTACAACCAATCAACAGAAATATAAAGAGTTAACCACATTTATATACAGAAAAATAATGCCTTTAATCAACTTCAATAGTAGTTCAAGTCAATGCAAGGTCGACTCACTTTCCAGTTTGACCAAATGACTGAACAACTGGCTGAGCAGAAGACTGTCATTTCCAACCTGAATACTCAGCTTGATATTGTCAACAGATAACTTTAGCAGAAGAACACATTTGTAGACAGTTTGTAGGATTATGAGAAAAACATAAAAGAGTATCAGAATGAAATTGATAGGTTAAACAGTATGCTAAGAAATAATGCCAATCTTATAGAAAATGTTTCTGAGAAAGATCAAAATTATCTGAACTAAATAGAAAGGCTGAACAATCTACTGAGACTCAAAATCGAAGATAATGAAACGAAGTAAAAGGAGTTGGAAAGCTATAGAGATAACATTTCAGAATTGACTCAACAGCTCAAGAACAATGAGCAATCTAAGGAAAGATAGCCGAAAGAATAAAAGAAACATCATTCATCACATCACAGCCATTCTAGACAGTATTTTTTATGATATCAAAGAATCACTGAGCTTTAAGAATAATTTAGAAAAGTCCAGATTGTCATGAAAGCCCTCAGAGCTGAAAACTAGCATCTACAAGATCTCAAATCAAAAATATAAGATCTTGCTTAAAAGGTACAGAAATAAATATGCAGAATCGATGGCTCGGAGAATAAATAAAAAGAGTGAATGAACTGATGGACCAGCAAAACTTTGAGCTGAATCAACTGCGAGTGAATTATTCTGATAACTCTGTATTAGAGAAGCGAATCTCTGAGATTCTTTCGACAACGGTCATACTATTCGCTGAGATTTAGGCTCTAAGGCATCAGGTAGATGAAAAAGAGAAGGAGGTCAAACATTGGAAAGGAGAGGCTATCCGTTCTCATTTAATTTGATTGTTTTCTAAATCCTTCTGCATTTATTATATTCTTCTATCGATGCTCCAGTGGGTATGTCCTTTCAAATTCTTAGTTCAAGAAGTCATTCGAACATTTCGAGGGGTCTAGCTGGTATTACGAAGGCAAAAACGATGAAAAAATATACGAGTCAAGCATCGAACATATCAATTAGCAAATGAGGCTGGAGAAAAAAGAAAAATTGAAGAACACCATTGAGTAATTGGGATTCAGAGAAGACAGAGATTACAATGGTAAGATGGTTCTTAAAAACAACATTCCTATCAAGAAAAATATGAACTATCAAGAAGTTGAGGGGCTCGTCAGCCGACTCAATACAAACAAACATCAGCATGGAAAAGAAAATGTTCACACAAGACATTTTAAAAAATGAAACATCATTGATACATATTGACTTCGTCTATAGCATTTTGAATTTGGATTGTTATATTTGAGTTTATAGTTCTGTAGGCTTTCGCAATGGATATCGATGAACTGTCTAGAGTCATCCCTCATCACTTCACTGACTGGGACAACATAAGCGTCCTCATTTGGCTTGAGTACATACACCTTCCTCACTTGGTCGCCCCTTTTGGTACTCGTCAGCTCATTCAGAAAGATAGCATGTTGAGGGAAGTGACTTGCCTTTTTTGACAGAAATGGACTTGGAGTATAGACTGAGTGTTGTCTCAGCGATTCAGCGAAAAAAACTCATGAACTGTAATGAGACTCTAATATAGGGATTGACTATTTGGTCCAAAATGCCAATATGTACAGAAGGCTTCTCAACAGCCAATAGTCTTTAAGATTCACCAGATCCTTCATAGACGAGAACGGAGATGAAGAAGCTTCTGAGGACAACGATACAATGCTTCACTCATTTTATGACCGCCAGACCTAGGAAAAGTGCAGATCAAGATCAAAATCAAAAGAACTTCTCTGCTCAACTCAAAAAGAACCGTTTTCCTGGATGCATAAAACCCTCCTCATATATCCCAAATTTGGATAGTAAAACAAATTTTACAGCTGCTGTGGAGGAAAGAATCTGATTATTGGCAAAGAGGCAACCAACAGTATTGCCGTAGCTGACGATAGATTGCAGCTCAAACACTGCTAAATTATTCACCGAAAAAGATAACATTTTATTGTGCCTGCAAGCACAAAGGCAGAGGTGTGGGTGAAAATCAAGAAAAGAATCAAAATAGTCAGATGTTGCAACATAGAAATGGGGTTCACTCAATTCCAAGTGACTTCTGTCCGCGGCTATCTAAGCCTAAGGGTAGTTGAAGGGGTAAAACCAATAGCCAAATCCATCTTCGGATATGACGGTTATCAGAAAAAAGTTGTCACAGTGGGAAGAAGCTCAAAAAAGGATTTATCATTCCCTTTTGATGCCACCATGAGCTTGTTTCACGGTCAATTTCTGTATTTCTAAGATAGCTGGTATTTCTAGGATCTAATCACCACCAATGGGTAAAATAACATCTATATAGTTCGTGGCTCAAAATCAGCTAAGATGTCTTGGTTTAGGACAAAATGACCTTCCGTTGTGGAAAAGCATATTTTTTCTTTGATTGTCGACTTGTTGATGAGGAGGATGGTAAGTCAATGTCCTCAGTGTCTTCCTTGGGAATATGCAAAAAATGCAAAGTAGAAGAAAAAAATGCAATTGTGTCACCTTGCTCTCACAATAGCTGTTGCTATGGGTGTGCTTCAAAAAGCAAAACATGTCATCAGTGTGGTTCGAAAATTTCTCTTGTGGAAAAATTTTTTCGCGCTTGATATATTTTCAAGTATATTATGATTGTAATATTACAAGCAGTAACTTCAGAAATCAGGGTCTTTGCGCATGAGCGTCTTGACTGGTATTTTTCGATCTTCTCTGTACTGCTCGAGTAGATAATTTTCAAAGACTGAGTAAATATTCTTCTTATCGATAATTTATTTGCGATACATACTGTCCAAGTACTTCATTATTTCTTCTATCGTCTTCACAAACTCATTTTTCGAGTCTAGATCTCTAACTTCTATTTACCTAGGAAGCTCAGCCTCCATTTCTTTTAGAGTTTGCCTAATCTGCATGTATATTTATTCAGAGTGGGCCTCCCCTCTTTCCCTCCGAGTTTTGCACATGTGAAGATAAGCTTAAATAACTGAGAGGAGCTTGGAATCTTGCTAATGAACCTTGTTTTTACGGAAGTATGCCTTCAGAGCTTTTCTGCCCAGGTCATCCAAAGGGATCACCCTTGAATTGTCTTTGAGGTTTGTACATTTGTTGATGTAGTTGCTGATTCTGTTCTTCATCACTTTTTGCAGCTTGTCTTCCATTTCGTTCATGTATATTTGAGAATTTCGAATTTTAATAGCTTCAGTGATGGCGACCAACCTATAATGATTAACAAATTACCAGGAGTACATATCTTCTTTGGAGCTTGTCTTGAAAATAGTGCAGTTAAATTTATCGCTAACTGAAAACATGCACTTTTTTTCGTTTACGATCTCAACCTTTGAGTTTTCTAGAGGCATAAACGATACTTTCTTTTCTAACTTGTTTGATAGGTACCTGTTTCCTTGAATTTATAAAAAGTGAGATAGTCATGGTGAAGCTTAAGCTGACAATCCTCAAAGGCATTCTTCAAGTCGTTGTACTTAGCTAAAATGCCTGAACGAATGAATCGCATGTTTTCTACCAGGGGCATGTTTGAAGTTATTTTGGGAATTGTGCTGCGTTATGAGCCATATCCAACCACAAGATACCCCCTGCAGTCCTCATTGGGAGGAACTAAACATTAACTCAATCGCTAGTAGGAATTGAGTTTGCGCTTGAGAACGATTTACCCTAACTTTTTGTTGAGAATAAGCAAATACAAAAACTGGTCTTAGTCGAAATTGTTATCTGCCTCGTACTATTTTACAGTTTGGTCTTTCATCAGTTCGGCTCCTCGCTTGAGATCGGCATCGATATAAACCAAAATGGCGTTGTTTTTTTATTTGCTGCTGCTGTTGCCAAATAGTTTCTTCCAGAAGCTCATATTATTTGGTATTATAAATCAAACATTCAAACATAAGTAGGATGATAACCTAGGTCGGACTATAAAGCAAAGAAGCTCTTCCCACTTTGGATCCCAGCTACAAGCACGACCTGCTGAAAGAGTTGGAACCTGAAATATTAGAAAGAATCAAGAATGGCTTCAAATTATACAATGGCACTGTCACCATCAATCAGTTCATTGTCATCATGATCGATGTCCTCTTCCAGCAAAGCAATTGGCGGAAGTTCACCAAAGAGGTCCTGACCTTTGTTGAACTATTCCTTCTCATCGACCTCAACAAGTAGCTATCAGTCTATTCAGCCTCAAGAAAATCCGTTTTTAGCAATTCACAAACTATCTAATTGACCGCACAGAAGGATAATCTACCAAGGAGGAGTGTCAATTTTTACCAGCCCACCAGCTAAATTAAATGTAACTGCAGGCCGAAAGAATATTCAAATTGCAGAATTGCAATCATATCGGTGTGCTCACCAACAACAAGAAAAATGTGGAAATTATCGATAAGAAGCAATACAAAAGGATCGATCATTTAACCTGTGGAGGCCCTCTCATCAACAACATCATTTTTATCCGCAGTTTCAATGTCTACTGTCTGGCTTCCAATGATAAACATCTCAGCTTTTATTAAAACATCGACCACACTCTAGTAAGAAGATTCAGCGTACCTGATAACCTTTACTTCCTCATGCTCTTTGGAGAAGATTCTATAAAACCTAAGCTTATAGCTGCCAGCACAAACGGCCACATACACGAGTTCTCTCTGTCCAAAATATTGTCCGTCTTGGATAAGAAAAACAAAGAAGCTCAGAAATAATAGGAAAAAAAAATCAAGGAGAATCCACCCGATAAACAATACAAATACTTTTCAAGCAACAGGATTCTTGATGAGCAGACAGATATAAGTTGCATTGATGTTATGGATGCTCTTGATTTGCTGGTTACTGGCTCCAATGACAGCAAGGTGCGACTGTACTAAATGAGGGAAAGTGGCCTACAGTTCTGCAAAGAGCTTGACGGGCATTATAAAGGCGTGAAAGGAGTGTCAATTTCCATCCATCACAAATTAATCGTTTCTTGCAGCTTTGACTTTGACATTTTGGTATGGAATGCTTATCTGGAGCATCCAGTAGCTAGATTGTAGGGCCATGAGGCTCCTCTCATGAACGTAGAATGTCCCAAGTCATACCAGATAATAATATCTCTTGACGCCAAATCAGTGATGAAGATATGGTCAACTGAAAACTACCAACAGATTCAGAACATCGTAATATACTAGAATTTTCCAGCCAACACATCAATAAACTTTATTTTCAAAAATGAAACGAACCTAGTAATGGTGTGGACCAAAAGAGTTAAATTCTATGAATATGTTGTCAACTACAATCCCAAGTTGACCGACGATATTGACATCACTGCCATCAAATACAGTCCCAAAAATTTGGAAGTTTACATTGGCAGTAAGAAAAATTTGAAGGTCTGGTCTGTCACAAAAGGTGTCATGTCGAAAAATTACAAAAATATTGTCCAGACGGACATCAGCATTATTGAGCTTGACGACCTGGAAAGAAAATGCTTCATTGGGACAATCGAGGGCTAAATTGTATCAATCGATATTTTCTCAGGTCTACTAATCAACTCCTACTCCTCACATCAACAATAAATATCCATCTTGATGTACAACAATCAGCACAAGCTACTCATTTCTGGTGGCTGGGACAAACGCATCAAGATTCACAACGACACCCACCATCTCGAAAGGATCGAATCCAGATAAAATGTGATGAGGATCATTAACAACGTATCGGAAAAGGACATCAGTGGTGGCCATTTCAGTTCATCTCAGCTATAAATCGTTACTTTTAGCAAATCCAATGTTTGTAAGATATGGGACTTCGAGAAAGGTTTTCTTGAAACTCAGTTTATTGTTGGAAGTTAAATCAGCAATGTTCTAATGGTTGACCCTTTGCCTCTGCTTATAGTAGTAGATGTTAAGGGAACTGTCTACCTCTTCTCCACTAAATATTTCCTCAAAAAACCATATTCCCTCCTGACACAGTGGAAAAATATGTACAGTATCCAAAAAGCATCACAAATCACCTATATTGCTTCCACCTATCACGAAGCCACCAGCAAGTTACCTCTCACATGCTAGCTCATTCTCGGGGACTAGTTTGGCTATGTTAGAGTCGTAGATTTGTCAGCATTTATAGAAGAACAGGATCTCAAGCCAGTAACTCCTGAGATGATCGGCAACAAAAATCCCTACAGGATAGAAGACTACAACTATATGGGAACGATCGAAAATAGTTCAAACACTCATGACTTTTCGCACCTCCAAACCAACAATATTGTCCCACCTTCCAACATTAAACAAATTTTGCAAATCAAAGCTCACAATGACCGAGTCAACTATGTTGCCCTAATCAAATAATCCTCAGAGCCACTAATTCTGACAGCCGGATCAGACAGCCTGGTGAAGATATGGAATGAAAAGGGAGAAGCAAGAGGAGTGATGAGGCAAGGTCTGAAAGAAAATAAGAGCTGGCAATATGAGACTAACCGGGATTGGTGTAGCAAATAAATCAGGGAATTTAACAAGGTGAAGCTCGAGCTGAACAGCACATTTGAAGAGTATCTATTCAGAAAGAGGAAAGAATCAGTACCTTTTGCAGAAGAAGATCCCTTCGAAACAACCGACAATTAAGCTATTTACAAGCATTTGAAAGAAGTGGAAAGATATTTAGATAAAAGCAGCAAAAAATCATCCCACAGACTTTACTGATCTGTTTATTTATAAATATTAAATGCCATTCAGAATGATGAAGCCTACATGACAACTCGATCGACCTACTCAACCATTTAAGCTGCTTATGTCATCTATCCAGACAGATTGATGTCTAGCTCCATCACCAAGGCTATAGTTTGGAAGCACACCTGAGAGCGAGTTTTGAGAACTGCCATCTCATTAACCACCGGTATATACTATCCAATAACCCTTTCTATGTGAAGCTTCAGCTTTTCAATCAGTTTCTCACGATCAGCATTCTTTTCCTTTTTTCTAATCTCCTCTATATACTTCTAACTTTTTTTCATCGACTCCATATACTTCTCCTTTTACTTCCACAAAGTCACAACCCTGGCGTGTATTCTTTTGATCTAGCCTAGATCTTGTTTCAACCATTCGTTCTTCTCCATCATATACTTATTAATTATAGCAACAACTTCGTAGTATGAAGGTACTTAATCACTGTATTTCTAGATCAAAATCGGGGAACATCTGTCTGACCGTATTGAACTATGATTTCAGCTTGATTGTCTCCAGTGCTAGGGTCTCCGTAAACTGTTTGAGCTCAAGGGTGGCTTTTTGAGAACGTTAGTTCTAACCACCTGTCACTCTATTTTTTGGGCGATGCATATGTCGCAATTTGACCAGCTTCTCCCTGATTGAGTAGCTTTTCTCTCTGATCTTTTCCATGGTGGAAATGTAGTCTTTTTCGTGCTTGCTGCGGCGATTGCTGCTGTTTCGCTTGGAAATGCTTGCTTGAAGGTTAAGGAGCCTCAGCATCAACTATCTGTTTCTGTTCTTGACAGTCATCATCTTTTCATAGATTACGTTGGCCAGATGATCGCTGTTGGCTGGAGAAGGAAGCTTTAGTCGAATCATTGACTCCCCAAAACTTTTCATCGACAAGTCTGTTAAGAAAAGCAACCGAGATAGATCTTCCTGCTTGTAGATGTTCTCTATCCTTTCGAGGAGAGAGTTGAGTTGAGCCTGCGGACCACTGGCTGTGCTTGTGTAGGTTGGTCGATAACCTTTGTACATGGCGCTAATTTATACAATCTCAGACTAACAATAACAGTTATACTCACTAATAAACTCATCATCAAAACTCTAAAATCTGGCTTGTCACTGGCTCTGTCTTCAACTTTCTACTTTTGTTCTTCAGGTAAGTCTGGAAAGGAGTTGGACACAGTTCAATATGCTTGATTTTATTTTATTTTTTCGATTGACTTCCTTTGCTTATTTTTTGTCTTTTGAGGGAATCCTTATTCCTTTTGAATTCCACTGCTAAACTGTTGTAACTTTATATCAGGTCTTGATTCTCTCCATTTATCTTTCGGAAACTATTTTCGTAGACCACTTGTTATGTCTTAATGCGTTCATATGTCTTTTGCTCTGTTTTCTGCTGAAAAAGTACTTTTTTCTTGTTTTGTTCAATCCTCATTCTGGCTGTGGTTGCTTCTGCTAAATTGTTACCAGATGACTTCAGTCGATAAGTAAGCGATTTTCTTTGGGGTGATTCCTTGCTACTTTATCTTTTGGTCCTTTATTCAGCTTCAGTCTTCAGCTGCCGGTATTGTTTAAAAATATTCTCAAGCGATCCTTTATTTTTGCTAACATCGTTAATCCAACTGAACTTGTCTGTAGTGATTTTCATGATCTTCTACTAAATAGTCTTCTAGAGAATAAGGTCATTTTGCTCAACATCAACAACTACAGCATATTATGCATCCAAAAGCTAATTGTCGACGAAACAAGAAACAATATTGCTTTTGCGATCGGCCATGAGAGAATCAGAGGCTGTTTCCATATGTAATTTATAATTATTCAGAGCGTTCTTGGCGACAGTCAATTTTTTATTCTTCTTTGTTTTATCTTCTGTGATTTAGCTGGCCTTCTTACTGATTACTCCAATTTTGATTTCATCTTATTTCCCTTGCTTTTGCTCAATCATAAGATTGTCAACAATCTGTTCAATATTGTGTTCCAACTACTACACGCATTTTTCAAGATAGACGAGGGTGTTCTTTTCCTTATTGTACATGAATATCTTCACGTCCACATCTTTATCTTTTTCTATCAAAATTTTAGTCTGCTTGACATATTATTTTTCAATATCAACAAAGTTCACATTGTCTTCTTTGTCGAGCCTCTGCTATTTATTTCTACGTTATTGGTCATACTTCTCCTTCTATATGAGAAGAGTGTCAGTGTTTGACCGGAGTCTCTAGAGTAAATATCGATGGTCTTCCATTTTTCTTTTCAGCTTAATTATTTCTTTATCGAGGTTGTTGTTTTTGCATGATAGACTACTGTTGCTTATGTGATAGTTGGACAGCATATCCTCAAGGCTTTCGATATTTTGCTAAATGAAATCTTTTTTCTCCTCGTCAATTATTTATATCTCCTCTGGTCTTTCTTGACACCAATTCTTTTTTTGAATTTAATATTATTTGATTAAATTATTATATTCACTTTATTTCTTGTCCCTTTCACACGCAAGCTAAAATTAATAAAGTTATTGGTCTTTTTCTTCAGCTTTCTTGTATTTCTCTTCTAATTATTTTAGTCTTTTCTCGTTTTGCTGACTAGCTTCATATTTGCTCATGTAATCGTTAAACATTTACTCCTTCATCTTTTTCATCTCCATCTTTGATCGATTAATGAATTTTTAATAGATATCCTTCAATTTAGTGACTTCCTATTTGGCAGCATCCGTGCTTTATTTGAAACAATCATATTCCTTGTTGTTTACTTATGTCAGTTTAAAGGTCTCATCCTTGACATTTCCAAGCATCTGATCTTTTTGTTTGGCCCTCTCTTCAGGCATTATAAAATTCATATTTAACGTCTCGTCTTAATAATCCTTTATCTGATCCATCTTGGCTCCCATGTGAGTATGTGTATACTGACAGATACCTTTTCTCGCCAAAAAATCAAAATTAATAGACAATCCTCCTGACAAGCCCTCAATCAATTCCAATCCTTATAGTCTCTTCATATCCCTGATATATGTTACATGACTCACGCAAAGGGAGCGATCATCAGCAATGCTGACTAACTCTCTTAAATCGGTGCTAACCAGCATGGATAGGATACTTCCTGAATGCAATTTTATTTTTTTGTGTTATCTTACGACATTTTAAGGCTTGTTTGGCCAGATGAAGCTGATGACTTACCCTTTAGCTGTTCCAAGGAATAAAGTTTTGAGATTATTGCAGTAGTAAAAGCAGGATATAGGATCTATTTCTGTATCGAAAAGTATTTAGTTTGTAAGGACATTGAAGAAATAAAGATGTCTACTTGCTGAGAATATGATAATTTTGAGGTCAGAATCGAAGTGAACAGTATTAATAGTTGAACTAGAGTTGGCAAGATTCATCGAGCTGAGAGCAGCAGCCATAAATTACTCTTCTTTCATCGAATCATTCAGAAAATTTTTAGGATTGAAGCCAATTACCTCTCGATAGTTATCACCAATGTCGTAAATGTACTCTTTTTTTGTCCTTAAATTAACACATAGATAGGCAGATCTATATACGACGCTTTCAATACAGACCCCTAATGGAAGCGTGAATGTTTTTATTTTTAAGCAGCTGAAAAAGTCATAAATGTTGATTGTGTTGGCTGAGGCTACTGCCAGATGATTTCCCATGCTCGAAATGGCACAATCTTGAATGTCATTGATGGAATCTCCTCGAAAGGTATTGCTCATGCCTTCATAGGAAAGAGTGAATATTTTGAAAGCTTCCTTGAAACAAACTACAGCATAGATGCCTGTCGGGTGGATACACAAGCATCTTTTATTTTCAAAAGTCTACTTCCAGTTTCCAAAGTAGAGAGAATCCTCTGTCTCGATCATATACTTGCTCATCCAGGCGCAACTGTGAAGTTTTTTATATTTTTGCTGGCCCAAATTTAAACTTTTAGTCTCAGTTCTTGATGCTGGAGATAAATAACAAGAGCAAATATCTATTTTTATTGGAACCATATCCAAATCTACCGTACTTTAACCCTTGAAAATCCTATTGGTTTGAATTCTCCCTTGTTTCTCATAAAATTCAACCACACAGTAAACCTAGCCACTTAGATTGTTTACAAAGGTTTTGGCAATCTTCTTGCAATGATTCAGTTCAAGCATAGTCGAGTTTTGCATCTTGAGAACTTTATTTCTTATTGTGAAAGTAGTGATTGTTGTAGAATTGAGGTGAGTCATTAGAAGAGTATTTTTGTTGAATGATATTGAGAGAGGAGGAGCCTCAAGATCTTACAATTAATACGAAAAAATGAGGGATGTTGAATCGAAGGCAGAGTAGAAGAAGAGTGCACTGTTAGTCAAAGCAGCTACGTACTGGTCATTGATGGCCATATCTAATATTTCATTTTCGACCTGTAATTGTCTCTTCAGAGCAATTTTGACAGGAACTCCCATATCTTAATTGTGACCACCAAAACTATCAAAAAGTCCTTTTTATTCCTTAGAGCTTTCATGAGCTGTGAACCTGAAAATATTGTTGTTTTCACTGAATAGATAACAAGCTTCCTCCTCGTTGTAAATCATATGATCGAACTTTGATGTCAGCAACATGCATTAGAAAGAAGCATTTTTCTAAACAGTCTGCTTCTTGTCTCTGGCAAAACTGCGATAGTAGATATAGTTTCTGTCATTCTATGTATCTTCCAAAATAAAACCAATTACTTTGACTTGATTTAAAAAGACAAAAATATCGATAATCTTCTCGTGCTGGATTTTGATAGGAGATTCATAAACGAACTCATTCTTTGTGAAGTCATAAACTTTTATGGTATAGTCGTTGCTTATACTTATTCGAGCCTGACGTAATTTTACAGAGTTAAAACCTGTCTGAGAATACTCAGTCGCATTAACAGCATGCGAGCCTCTTTTATGTTCAACATTCCCTGCATGAGCTGTATAATTTAGTTGGTCCTATCCTTACTTTCTGAATGCAACTGTACATCCTTTCTTTTTGAGTTTGGAATCTTTTTAGTTATGTCCTCTTCCTCTTCTTTTGCTAACAATGGGCACTGGTTGAGATTCCTCAGGATTTTTTTCGATCCAGATAAGGTACTATCGATTATTGAGCCTGTCAAATCTCGTCTTTAGCATGATGATTTCTCCCTCGACATTTAAAAGATGATGATAAATTTTTTTGTGAGTATTGTAGGTCAGAATACTTGAAGAAAGAGAGAAGACTATCTCCTGGGACTATTTAAAGTAATCAATTAGCTGAGATTTTGATGCTAGACCCTTGAGCTACTTTACTCGCAATTAGACTCCATTGATGAGTTCACCTTAATAGTAGGTCTCATGGCAGAACTTGATAGGTAGGAAATTACGAATTCGTGCCCGTTTATATCCATTTTTTGTTTTTGAAGAACGTACTCGGGTAAAGGACGATGGAAGGGGTTCTCAAAATCAAACTGCATTTCTATAATCCAAATTTCTATAACTCATCATTTTTACTACTTGTTTGCCACAAAGCGCCTCTTTGATAAATATCATTGCAAAATCTTAATCTATCAACAGACCTCTTTGACTGTACAAGCAATCTCGATTTTTCTATTCTGAATAAATTATAACAAGAGCTTTACCATGAAGAAGGAGATCTCGCAACAAGGACTATCATAGATCATCGAATAATCTGATAGGGAGGAACTAGAAAACGCAAGACATCTATTGGCAAGACTGAGCAATCAGGAATATCTGAGTCAGTATGTTCAACTCAACTCATTCACATAGATCCAAAAACAATTTAATTAGCTCATTACTGCACCTCATAATCCCCAATATCGAAAGTTTATCTTTGACCCTGATCGTGACCTAAAAAATACACTAAGATAGCTTAGGTAAGGCATCACTAAGATTGACAGAGCTCAGAAAGGAGTATTGTCACCATAAAAGCTCAAAGAGATAGCTACAAAAAAATTGAAGGAAAGTACATCTCGATAGGTGCTATCAACGTCTCGAAGGTAAAAAAGAGATATGTACCTTTCGATGCTCAAAACAAGTAGGAAATAGTTTGACACCGAAAGACTCGATAAATCAAATTCTCACCTTATTTCCGTCCTCCAGGTCTAGTCAGACATTCGGTTGAGTAAAGAATCAACAGAAAGGAAAAATATAGAGACGCCCAAATAGCTCAAGAAAGATGAATCTGTCAGTCAAACAGTGGAAGACATGCTTATGAGGATGGAAGCAGCAGGAGAAGAAAGAGACTATATAAAAAGGTAGTGGTACTCTTGGGGATAGTCAACAAGTAAAGAAGACAAGAAAATCATGGTTCTCAACTGGAAGAAGACCCATAGCTTCATGCAATAACTCCTGGAGGACATCATGGAAAAATTGACTGATGAGATTGGTTCACCCGAAGTATTTCGTCGGTTGAGAATCGAAAATACTTCTCTTTTATCGAAACAATCGAAAAGCAAGCTATAGCAAAGTCTAAACTCGACAATGATATCTACCCCATCAGCCCAACAAACAAGACAAATAGTTAGATTTAATAAATGGTTCAATAAACTGTTGCTTGACGAACGTAGCTATTCTTTAACGTAGGAGAATTATAATTCATCGCAAGCGAGTTATGAAATTTCGAAAATTCAGGAGAGAATGATAATAGAAAGGTATGATAATTATTTTGATGACGTTAAGTAACCTATGATCCGACTGTTTTTAAAATCATATCTTTATGGCGGCTATCAAGATTATTGAGATCGAAGACACGTTAGAGGGAAGGTAATTCAAGTATCCCTACGTCCTCAGTATTCAATCTCACATCAGGTTTAGACTCCGATCCAAAAAATGCCTGAATCACACCCCAGTCATCCTCATCTAAAAATTGGTCACATTCTAATACCTTCTTCCTCTCAAAAAACCCATCGATGTCAACTCCCCACTTGCGCAGGAAAGATTCACAGTCCTCTCCGGAAGTCTCACCAAAGAAGGGGCATGGGAAGCTGACTTATGCGGACATGAGCCCGGAGTCATCAGTTTCCAGCTAGCCTTTTTGGACAACAACAACACAATGATTCCTGAATTCGGTACCCATGATGCCATCATTCTGTGCCAGAACAAATTCGATCTGAGAAAGCTAAGATCTCAAACTTTATTTGCCAGATGTATCGGTCCAGTCAACTAATGGCCAGCTTTCTTCAAAAGGCAAATGTCCCTTGGATACAATGCTTTCCATTTGGCACCCATTCAAAAAACAGGAGGGTCCAATTCATACTACAGTCTGAAGAGCCATTTAGAGCTTTCGGATCATTTATTTGTAGGAACCCCTGAATAGAAAAATAAACAACTAGAAAATGCACTAGCACCTTTGAAATAAGAAGGAGTTGCTTTCATTATTGACATTGTCCTTAATCATATCAGCTTTGATTCTGAATGGGTCCAGACATAGCCTGGAGCAGTCTACACAGTCGATAACACACCTATGCTCTATACGGCTTTCCTTGTCGATGAGGCTATTTTTGAGTGGGGTCAAGAGATCAAGTAAATGATGGCTGATGATGACATATAGCTAACAGAATAAATCCTTTCACAAATTCAAACAAATCTGACTGATCGACTCAACAATCTCTAACTTTATGAATATTTCCAACTCGACTAGACAATTAAGAGTAAAATGTTGGAGCTTGTTCCAACAAGGAAGCCATCTGAAAATATATTTGCGAAAGACCCAATCGAATCTATTCTAGATTTTTTTGCTGAACATTGCTCTACACCCAATAGCAACAAGAATGGAGTGACCGTTTCTGATTTGAACCCATGGGTAACTCTTGATATTAACTATCTTGAAAGTGATTTAGATATTGCAATCAAGACCTTCAACTATAACTGGAAACACAAGCTCCAACATGAGTGGATTCCTGAAATCATCAGAAACACTATGGGAGAAGTAAGGTATCATTACATGGAAGCAATGACACGAAACTTTGGTGACATCTACCCTCTTGTAGGAACATATTTCTCACCAGTTCAAGGACCAAACCATAAGTTCTATGCTCTCAATAATGGATGGGTAGGCAACCATGATTCTCGTGAGCTCTTTGTTACCTCTAAAGAACATTACTACCTGAGAAGAAGAGTCAACGTTTGGGGAGATCTGCTCCGAGTCAGATATGGAAATAAACCTTCAGATTCTCCTGCAGCTTGGGACCATATGCTTAAATATGTTCAAGAAATGGCTAAATACTTTGATGGCTTTAGACTCGATAATTTGCATGGAACTCCTATGTATGTTGCTCGATACCTGATCAGAGAAGCAAGGAAGGTGAATCCAAATCTGATCATATTTGCAGAGCTTTTCACATCTTCAATTGAATAAAGCGCTCAGTTCGTGAGACAAGTTGGAATCAACAGTATCTTGAAATAAACTCAACATCTACTTAATGGAGATAGTGCAGTTCATGCTTTTCACTATTAGATTGACCGCACAAGTGCTTATCTTGGCACTCTAAATCGTCACTTTGAATAAAATGGAGAAAAAATAAAATACGCTCACCACAAAAAGCCAATCACTCTTCTTTATGACCTGACTCATGACAACGAGACCTATCCGATGAAAAACATGATTCACTTGCAAACACCTGTTGCTGTTCTCATTTCCTTTTTAGGAACCTTTACAGGATCAACTAAAGGATTCGATCAATTCTATTCAAAAAAAATCGATGTGACTTAGCTTGAGCCTCTTTATTCTCAAGATGTTGATTATCAACCGACTGTTGACAAATCTGAGTTTAGGCCTTACCTGTTTCATTACAGAGGAAAAGCTGACACTGACCTTGTTGGAAGCTGGAATAACTGGAAATAGCCTCACAAAATGACTTTCCATGCAGCCACAAACACCTATTTTACAACCATATATCTTTCTCCTGGTCAATATGAATACAAGTTTAGACACAGCAAAGAGTGGGTTCTGGAAGAAGGTCGCCCCAGCAACGGCAGCAATCATAAAATATAAGTGACTTAAAAGATGCATCCTCGAATATTTTATCGAAATTTTGAAGCTATCCGTGCTAAAATTCATGAAATGTCAGAGAAATACTTCCCCTTCAGAGAGTACCATGTTTTCAATATTGGAGACATACTCATCGTATTCCGTGAGCCAGACAATCATCTTGAAAGTATAACTATCATCGTCAATATCTCAAAGGAAGCAACTCCTCTTCCTTCTTAAATTTAGCTCCAAGGTAACATACAAGACTGTGAGGTTTGGCATCAATCAGATTTTTCAGTCTATTAAGGACTGGTGACTCAAACATAAATTGTACACACAAAAAATCTCCATGAATATTTCGATATCGGAACAAGTAAATCTACAGGCAACAATGTACTGAGAGCACATTAACTGCCTTCAGGATTCGCCTGCTTCATCCACTGCAAAAAGAACAGCTTTTATACTGAAAATATTTTAGCCGTTTAAGATATTCTGGAAAGAGAAATCAATTTGCCAAAATTAGGTCCTTTGGAGCTGAACAGTCTATTTTTCAACTGCTCACAAGAGACTGAACATCTTCAAGGTTATGGAAACTACACAATTCCTCAAGAAAACAACAAACAATTAGTTTATGCGGGCTTTGCTGGCGTTTTTCAGTCTGTTCAGAGAGCCAAGAGAACATTCAATCTTAATGAAGCAGTCTTCAAAAATTTGAGAGAAGGCAACTGGTTGATGGATTATTACATAAACAGATGCCGCATGTATAAGCATCTTTCCGAGTTCACTGAATATCTTGAGAAGGTTTTTGGTATAATCAGTCTTCTACCCAGATACTTAATACCTAAGTATTTTGCATAATTTATTTATAAGCTGAGTCTGACAGTGAAGAAACAATTTGGAAAAACAACCGATTTCGAAAATAGTTTGGTCTTTGCTTGCAGTCAATTCATCAACTATTTCCCATCTTGTCCTCTTCCTGATAAATCTTTGGTGGCTGCTGGTCTTCCTCATTTTTCTGTTGGATGGGCAAGATGTTGGGGAAGAGACACCTTCACTGCTTCTGACATTCTCCGCATCTATCCAAGCATATTCAGAGAAAGCATCATCCAATTTGCATCGGCTCTGCGTCATGGTCTGATTCCAAACTTACTAGATGAAGGCCGTAGTCCTCGCTACAACTGTCGAGATGCTTGCTGGTGGTTTATCAAGGGAGTAGCAGACTACATAGATGAGACAAAAGACTATGAAATTCTGAAAAATAAGGTAGAAATGTTGTTCCTCAGCAATGATAAATTTTAACACCATAAACTTAAAGCTGAGGGAAAGAAGAGAATTATGTTATTAGAGGAAATAATTCATGACATATTTCAATCCCATGCTAAAGGAATCTCTTTCAGATAGTGGAACTCAGGCTTCGAAATCGACTCCAATATGACAATAGAAGGATTCAACATCAACCTGGAAGTTGATGCTAGAACTGGATTTATCATTGGTGGCAACAAAAACAACTGTCTGACTTGGATGGATAAAATGGGCTCTTCAACTCACGCTGCAACCAAAGGAATGCCATCAACTCCACGAGCAGGCACTCCTGTCTAGCTGGTAGGCCTTCTTTACTCTTGCCTTCGTTCCTTTGAATCCCTCAATGCAAGAGGATATTACTCTTACGATGGAGTTAACTACCAAGGAGCCTCGATTAGTTTGGGCAAGTGGGCAGAAAAAATCACTTATTGCTTTGACAACTAATTCTTTGAACGATAGTCAGCTGACTAGGAATTTGTGACAGGCATTTATCGAGATGTTATCAACTGTCCCCTTGAATATTAATAAAAAAGGTTCAGACCAAATGCTTTGATTACTCTGGCTGTCGCTCCTGAGATTTGCGAGCCTCATCACGCCAGGCTCTATATTAAAAAAGTTGAGGAACATTTGCTCAAGCCAAAATCAATAGGTGTCGGAACCTTGTCCGACAATCACAATTTCTACTGTCCCTACTATGACAACAGCAATGACTCTTCCGACCCTAAAATAGCTCATGGCTTCAGTTATCACAATGGACCTGAATGGGTCTGGCTCTATGGTTTTTATCTGGTTGCCAAGATGAACTTTGAAGGAAAAGTATTAAGCAAGAGAAGGATCATGTCCTTGCTGCAAGAGCATATCAAACATCTCCGAGATAGTTAATGGCAAAGCTTGACTGAGCTGACCAATAGAAATGGAGAGTACAATCACTTTTCCTGTCCCGCGCAGGCCTGGTCGATCTCCTCAATTTTAATGGCAATAAGAAAAATGGAGAGTCTTCCTTTTGACAAGTGAATGATAGAATGTCCTTGTATCATAAAATCAATAGTAACTAAACATCATCTCCTTTACGCAACGCTCGAATCTAGCATCAATGCCTTCTTCTTCTTTCATGTTTGTCAATATTATATCCTCCTTTTACTCCTATTTTTTTACTTTAGGAGTTTATGCCAGTTGCTTCCTTATTTTCAGGCGAGGATCTTGTTTAGGAATTTTTGACACCTCTGGAGCGATAGGAGGCAGAACAGGCTCACTCTTAGGCAGCTAATCTCTGAATGGTTCAATCATAGATTAGTCATCTAGTTTTCCCTCTTTATACAGTTTGATAATATGCTCCTTGTGGTCTCTGAGATACTACTCTCGAAAATCTTCAGGTATAGGGCTATGACTGAACCTACAATGGCTGCCAAGCTGGCAACTCTTATCTACATTATAGAAGAGACATGGATATGTTTTTGTATTATGTGAGTAAGGGCAATTTTCTTTTGTGCAGGCTCCCGACAAGAAAAATTTGCATATTTTCTATATTTAATGGAATGTACTCTTGCAGTGTCAGGAATGAAATCATGACGATATGTGCAATCATTCCCTTTTGTACAATGTCCTTTGTTAAAAAATTAGCATCTTTCGGTTCGATAATTGCTGGTGGTGAATGCGTTGGATTTCTTTGAAGATTTGTTTTGTTTGTGAATATGTGCTTTTTTCTTGTGTGCTTTGGCTGTTGTGTTGGCAGCTGGAGTGGAGACCTCTGAATCCTAATTCTAGCTCATACTATATTATAAGAGGCATCATATTCAATCTATGACAGTTTAATGAGCAAATATGAGTTTTTATCTCTCAGAGAGAACTTTAGCCAATTTGAATCAATAATGATTTGAACTCTTTATTGTTAAATTATTAACAGAAACACTATAATTCAATTCAAATGGATTACCAAGCATTGGCCCAACTTATCCCCGTCCCTCCCACACTTTGGAATCACTAACATACCTCACAATGGCTCTCCTTCATCCACCTTCCAGCCCTCGCCGCCTCCTTCCGTACATATACTTCTATCCAGAACATCACCACATCCAGGGATCAACCATTGGCTCACTCACTGAACAGAACCTTGTTCAACTGGGAGTCAATAGTCCTCTGATCAGGAGGAAACTACTCAGGTGGGTCAAGGAAGGATTACCTGAGTTTGAACAGTATCTGTTGAGACAAACCTTTGATGATAAGGAGAACATAGCCCCTCGACACCAGAACCTTCCACAATTGCAGAGAAATTAAACTTTCTAGAAAAGTGTGCACAAAGTGAAACCACAGCTCTGGAAACATAACCAAAAAGAAGAAGGCATGGTCATTAGAAGCTGTGATGGTAGCCTTGCAGCCTACTATGTCATGAAGGAACATCTACTCAAAATAGGAAGATCCTCAGCCAACATTATTCGCAGTTTGGAAGTATCTGTTGAAGAATAACATGCTTAGATCACCAAAAGAGAAGGAAGGCATTATTTGCAAGACAAAGGAACTGAAGCTGGCACTTTTCTCAAGATTGAAACTCCAAGAGTGCTGAGAATGGGTACACTTATTGAAATGGGCAGCTTTTTGGTGGAGGTTACACAGATAAACAAACACTGCAGAAGCATCAAACTGACAATCACTCATATGATATCTTCTGGAAAGGGTTAAGCTAACATTACACTCGGATAAAATTGCAGTTTCTATAGTTTCGGAAGAAGAAAAAGTAACAACTTTTCAGCGGACGATGAACATTTAAGTGGGCTTCACGCTAAGATATTCATACAAAGAGGAGAGTTTGTAATTGAAGATATGCAGTCGACCAATGGGTATTCCTTAATCTATGTAGTACTTGGCTTCGCTTGAGTCCGCCTCTTCGACACTCTGAACCATTTCAGCTCTAAGAAGGCAGCATTTTCAAAATAGGAACCACAATTACCTATCAGTGTTTGGCTGCTGAGATTCGTCCCTAGAAGATGGACATAGAATACTAAGATGGATGTTTGAACTGTGGAACAGAAAAGCGCAACATTGTTTTCATTCCCTGCAAACATAATGCTGTGTGCAATAGCTGTGCTGATAACTTGGAGTCATGTCCGTTGTGCAGCTCGGACATCAGCTAAAGAATCAAAATATTCATCTGATGTTTTAATGCTACTATTATTTAATAACTGCTTCATTCAAAACATGTCCGACTATAAAACCCTATACTAAACACGAACAGCCGAATTCGATGAACTCAATTAACAATTCAACGCCTATCAAGGTACCGCTCCTTGACATTATAGAGTAAACCAATGCGATGATCAATGAGCTCGAAGTCGAAAACAATGATCTGAAGAGCAAACTTCAAAAAATATAAAACTAACTCAACTCTCACAAGGTATACATTGATACAGGTAGTAAAAAAAGAAAGCTCAAACATCCTCGCTTTAAAAATAGCTGGATCTGATCAAAAGATAAAGAAATGACTTCAAGACCAAGTTTGAAGATTTCCAGAGAAAGGTCATCGAACTCGAAAATATCAACTAAACTCTTGAATCGGAAATAAGAGCAGCAAACTGCATGTTGAGTTAGTATGAACAGAGAGTGGAAAAAACTATGGAATAATTGGCCCTCCTTCAGTTAGAACTGTAAGAAAGCAAAGAGTCGAATCAGGAACAAGTTGCCAGACTCAAGAGCCAGCTGAAATAAACGGAGGACTAGTTGATGGTTCTGCATATCAAGCATCAGAAGCACAACGATTAATCAGAGCATAGAAGATCTAGATTATCGTCAGCCTCCTTTTCTTCACAGGAATAAATGACTCCCATTCATAGTGCCTCATTTGAGGAAGATCCCAAGACCGACCAGCAAATAATCGGGAACCTCAACCTGAATCCAGTGGGAGGAATGGACTTCAAGAGAAACAAAGAGTCTTCCTTTCAAAACACAATTGCTCTAGTGTCTAATCTGATCAATGAGCTGGACAACAGAGCCAGGAAAATCAGAGCCAAGAAGAAAAATGCAGTTTTATGATGATATAGGACTTATAATCAAAATTAATCTTAGATCAAACTCCTAAGTCTTCGTTCCAATCTTCCACTTTTCCAAATTTCTTGCTTTTATAAATGTGCCTGAGGAATTTCTCTCCTGAAGATTAAAGAAGCTCTATTTTTCCTGTTCTGAAATCTCTGGGTATGTATGGAGGCACGATTCTTTCCTCAAGGAGGTCGTTCCAATTGAAATCAGTAAAGAATTCGTGCTTCTTGATTTTGTCAAAAGATACCATCTAACTTCTCATCTTTGG
>Ga0100402_1001285_pt1 | contig 29054 bp, 31 predicted proteins | sample CryGeyme20150102_FD_80419 | JGI IMG/M metagenome (GOLD analysis project Ga0100402, IMG submission 80419) | Groundwater microbial communities from Crystal Geyser aquifers in Utah, USA - Crystal Geyser metaG 2015-0102 | ecosystem: Environmental > Aquatic > Deep subsurface > Groundwater | place...
TAGATATATAAAAAGATGAAGGTTGAGCATGAAACTTACGAAATGGTTTTTGCCGAAGTAATCAACAAGATAGAGAAAGAAGGATATTTGAAAAAGATCAAAGCTGAGGTTTCAGATATCATTGGCTACGGATAAATAATCAATGAGGATAAAACTGACAAAATTGAAAGTAAGGATAAACCTATTTAGCAATGATGATCAAGTATGCTCATGAGTTCACCCAAATTGTCAGTGACTAGGTCCGCCGAAGGGTCAAAAATATCAAATAATTTACGCTAGTTTAAATATTAGAAAATACTGTCGACGTTCTTTCTCTGGGAATAGGAAAAAATAAAGCACTGAAGGAACTCAAAGAGGATATTAAACCTGAAGATGAAGATTTAAGAGATTATGTCACACGTGTCATCAACAAACTCGATAAATTGACCTCTAATCTCTGACCCTATGTTTTGTATTTCATCAACTACCCATCAATTTGTATTCAGTAGAAGAGAAGTAATCTCATACCTTAAAATATACCAGCCCATACCAAATGTTAACATGTATGATATTGTTATCTTTTGGATTGAACCAAAGAAATTTTTTGATTGAAATAGATGGTAATCCGTTGCGATTATTTTTATTATTAAAATGTCTAGTGAGCCGAGATATCAGCACTAAATCGAGGCATAGATTAAAAAACGCATCGTTCCTGAAGCTCTTACTCCAAATGATCTTGAATTTTACGTGAGAAAAGTTAGGAGGCTTTAAACTGATAATTCTCAGTTGACAGATGATCTCAATAAAATCAAAGTGAGGTTGAGAAGAGCTGAAGACTATTAACTCAAATATTAATCTCTTCTCAACTAACATTCAAAGGTCAAAAAATAAATCGATGTGAGAGAGCAGACAATCAGGTAGCTTAAAACTTTGAATGAAAAGCTGTCAATGGCTGTCGAAGAGAGAACTAATAAGCACGAGGAATGGGGACTTTAGAAAAGAGGACTGCTTGAATAAATCGAAAAATGGACTCTCAAAGCATAAGAAAGTGAAGTGAGGAGAGTTACAGAGTTGGCTGAAGAGAGAATCAGAAGTGAGGAAGCAATCAAAAGATAAGTTCAATTCGCCAAAAAAGATTTTGAAGATCGGTAGGAGCAGTATCGATTTGATTTAAGACAATTAAAGAAGATTCTCCATGAGAAAGAGGCAGTAGAAGCTATTGTGACTGGAAGAGTCGAAAAAATCAGAAGGGAAAAAGATGAATAAATTGCAAGGCTCGGAGCTGTTATTCAGGATTAAAAATAACAGAGAGCCAAGTCTATAGAAGAGAAGAACTAATAGATTAGTAGACTCAAGGAGAAGTTTGAGAAAATGATTAACTTCGAGCTCGAGAATATCAAAAAAAACCTTGAGGATCAAGGCTAGGTTTTCAGTATTGAGCTGAATGGACTCAAAGAGATTATCTCCATAAAAAATGAAGAAATCGGTAAATTTCTTTAAGAAATTAAACGTCAGGCAACATAGCATAAAAGAGATCGCGATTCTCTCCTGGCTGAAACAAAGTCTCTCAAATAACAGATATATAATATTGAGAGACAAGGTGAACAGGAGTTGTATCATCTCAGAGAAAAACTAATGGAAATTCATGCTGCTGATCTCAAGGAACTGGAAAAGAGATACTCATAAATCATCGAGACTTTGAGAAATGATAAAAGCTAGTTTGAGGGATTTCTCAAGGAGAAGGACAGGCTGAGAGAGTAGGAAAGAAAGGATTACGAAAGAAACTTGCATTAGCTGTAGGACAAGATAAAAGAAAGGGAACAGAGGATTTCTAATCTTCTTGATCGAATCAAATAGAGTGGAGATGTTAATACAGGATAGCTCAAGGATCTTCATGAAAGCTTCCATAAGATTGAGGTCTAAAAAGAAAACTTGACTTCTTAATATCAGAATAACATAGCTTTTATGACCCAACAAATATCCAAACTTACAACTTCTAATTAGACTAAAAACGTTGAGCTGAAAAAACTATATGAAGAGCTCCATGATACCAAAAAGAAATTTGAAGATGATCTCAAATAGATGGACCAGAGAATGAAAAACTAAAGAAAATAGTACGAAGACGAAAAAGAAAGAGATAGAAAATAGCGATAAAGATTGATGGAAAATTTGACTGCAGCTGAGAGAGATTTCAAAAATGCTGAAAGAAGGTTGATTAGAGAGAAAGAAAAAGAAGAAAGGTAGAAAAATAAACTCAAGTTCTTAGTGGAATAACTTGAAAGGGATATTGAGAGACTCAACAAGTATATTAAATCACTGGATGAAAATCTCAAAAACGAGTATAAGAAAAGTCAAATGAATATCCTAGATGGCGATAGCTCCAAGAGAGAAGCTGTCTCAAGACTGTAAAAGCAAAAGATTGAATTGTAGACTTTAAAGAATATTGAAGTTGATCAGGTGAAGAGGAAGTATTAACTTGATACTACACGAATAGTTCAAGAAAATGAAAAACTGAAGAATGATCTTGTGAACAAGAATGTTGCACTAGAGAGGGCTGAAGCTGAGGTGAGAAGACTCGACTATAACCATCGCAACATAGAAAAGATAAACAAGGAAAAAGTTATGGATTATGAGAAAAAGATGGCAACTCTTAACAGTTAAATAAACTTAACTCAACAGCTATACAAGGCATTTTTGGATGCTAAGGCTAGAAAAGGAGGGAAATGATTGTATAACATTTAATAGTGTTGATATTAAATTTAGTTCATTATCAATTAATCATCCATATCCTATCGATAGTTTTAAAATATGCTTGATTGGTTATTTGGTAGCAAGAAGGAAGAAAAGAAGGAGACCATCAAAAAGGAAGACGAGTTAGGCAAAGATTAAATGTGGATCTATGATTATGTGAAACAGTACCTCACTTCCCCTATTTGGAGAAACCCCCTCCTCGACTTCATGGAAGAAAACTGTGTCATCTTCGAAGATGTCGAAGAGAATAAATTCTAGTACACAAAAGTTTTTCAATAATTCACTGGTCTCACAGCTCTTCTTCTCGAGTCAATGATTGATGAAGTCGGAATATCTGAAAAAGTTCTCGAAAAGTGCATTATTAGGGGCATGGGGTCTCAAAAGGACTACAAGATCTTCGGGCAAATATTGATCTGCGATAATTTTGAAGCATTCAAGAAGCAGATGGTTGCCAAAAATAAAGAACTTGAACTATAGGCTATGAAAGATTTGAATCAGACACCCAACAGCAAATCAGCAGCAAAACAAATTTAAATAAGTTCCAAAGAGCTATAAAGATTAGAGCTGGAAAAGGCGATCGCATTGTCCATGGCAGTTGAAGGAAAAACTCAGGAGGAAAAGTAACTTGAAGAGGCCATCAAACTGAGTCAAGTTGAATATTAAAAAGAATAATCTAAAAGGGCAGCCTAGAAACAAAAAGTCGAGGAAAAAACTTCTTCTCCCAAAAAATCAGCTCTTGGACCTTTACCACCTCTCAGCTCAGTCAAACCTCCTCGACCAATTTAATAATACAGAGAAGAAGGGAATAAGCTGAAATAATAAATTGTGGTAATGAAGAAAGAAGAATAAAATAGAAGAATAAAAGAAAAGGAGGAAGAATAAAGCGAAGCTGCTAGAAAGAAACGTCTTCTGGAGCAGAGAGAACTGATCCGCAAGAAAAAACAAGAAGAAAGACAGGAAGATCTTCAAAATTTCATGCAGAGCGTAACACTATTATGATTTAGAAAAACTCATCCTCATCAAACAACTTGAGCGAGGAAGAACTGGAACGCAGAAGAAATCTAATGAAACGTATCAAGATGAATATTAAATAATGATCATGATGTAATCTACCCAATCATTAAATCAAGAATTTGACAAACTTATGAATCATTTTTTCTTCTTTGCATCTTTTTTGGCCTCTGATTCTGGTGGCGCATTCTTTTTGTCCCTTCTTAGCTTGATCCCTGTCACTTAATCGTTAAATTATCTGAACTTTTCATACTATTCAATGTAGGTGGAGGGCTGGTTAGACAAAGGAACGATGAACTCATTAATCTGAAGAGGTCTCGTCGACATACCCTCCGACATTTGCATTAGTCTACGATCGGTTACCACTTTGTTGATGGCTTATCGGAACTAAATAAAATAATTAGTACGTTTCCACCTGTGTAGCCTTCTGTAACGTGTGCTACTGTTGTTACCGGGAAGTTGTCTGGTAGCTTCGCTCCTTTTTTCTCCATGAAATGCTCAAAGAGGGCTTTTCTGGTAGCGTAGTTAGGGAAGGGGAAGTAGAATTTTTTTTGGGCAAAAGGCTTGATAAACTTTTTATTCATCTACCAGGGCTTGTTTGTTGATCCGATAACAGCAACTCTATCTTCTTTTTTTAGAACTTTTTTCTTGTACTTGGTAAGAGTTTTTCTCAGCTTAGTAAAATTTGGACCTGCCGCCCCTCCAGCTCCTTTCTTTTTCTTTTTCTTCCCCTTGAAGATCTGCTATACTTCGTCCATGTAGATAATAGCAGGGGGGAATGTTTTCGCGACATTGAATGTCATCGCCAACATTTTGTTGAGCTCTTTCTTGTCATTGATTTTTGGCTCAAGAGTCAAGGGTGAGAGTTCTAAAACTAAGGCATCACATTCATGCGCCAAAGCTCTGATGATAAGCGTTTTACCTGAGCCGTGTGGTCCGAAGAAAAGGAAATAGTGAAGTTTGTCGATCCTTTCCTTCACAAATTGAGATCCTAGAGGAAGTCCAATGAGCTCCACAATGGCCTGACGGACATCGAAGTAGGTGGGATCAGGCATCAACTCTGATGAAAGTTATTATTTGGTTCGAAGCATGTTGGGTTCTCCAATAAGATCGGAAACTCTGGCTGGCATAAGCTTTTTGAGGACTCCAAAATCTACAAGATGACCAATTTGATCTAATGGGGCAATTTTGCTTATATCCTTCCAGCCTGGTACTTTTATCTTTTTTGTTTTATTTTTCTTATTTTTCTTCTTTTTTTTCTTTCCTTTCTTTTTCTTGAACTTGATTCTTAAGTTGGCTAGTTAGAGCTCGATCATATCATCAACCATTTTCTGAACTTGATCCTCAACCTCAGGAAGCACTGTTTATTTTATTTTCTTTGTTTCCGGTTTATCTTCAGTGCTGGTCTGATCTTTCCACTATTTTGTATGCTTCTATATATGTTGCTGCATGATTAAGACTGTCTCTGTTGGGCCACATCTCGGATTTTCTTTCTCGAACTTATCCTTCTCTGTCAACTTCTTCTTTTTCTTCTTGCCTTTTCCTTTCTCTTTCTTTTTGGCTTCGGCTAGTTTCTGCATCATTTCAATTTATTCTGGTGTCGGAGGAATCTTGACCTTGTCCTTTTCATAGTAGTCCTTGACAGTATCTGGAATTTTGCTGAACTCATGCTTTGCCATAAACTCGCTGATCCACTATCTTCTCTGTCTAAGCATTTGCTCCTTCATAGGCTCCTCCCATTTATCATAGAGTTATTCTTTGAGATTAGACAGGGTTTATTTGTACTATTTTTCATTCTGAGCCTGAAGCTCTCTGACTTTTTCTCTGTTCTTGTTCATTTTGTAGACAGCCGTGTTGGGATCATTTGGATTTTGAGGTTTCTTCAGCATTCCCAAGAAGATCAGCTCTTCCTATCTGAGTCTGTCTGTCACTTTTCTGGCCATAAATCCTCTGATTGTTTTTTGAATCATAATCACCTGTTCATTTTTGAGGTTTTAGGTATCATCAGGGTCGAAATTCTCCTGCTTTTGAGCCTATTTTTGCTTCGCCAATTTTTTAATCTATCTCTTCTGATAATAGGCTGCTTTGAGGGCTCTCACGATACCTTGCCGTCCTCTTTCTATTTTCTGGATGATTCGAATAGCAGTCTCCATGTTGGTATCCAAGGCTGACCTTTATTCGATGATCTATTATTCCGGAAGATTTGTCTCTTTTAGATCAATCAAAAATTTTTATACAATTTGATTACGCTTAGACTTGTCATCATTGCGGTCGTGGATGAAATAGCGCGGGATATGCATTTCTATTTCGGATGGCCTCATCCTCATTTCGAGGAGAAACTCGTCCAAGTTGATGTATTCTGAGCGAACAGAGTTGGTAGCAGTATTGTAGCGGATGAGGTTGAGTTTAAGCTCTACGACCCGGAGCATGGTCGATTCAAGCATATCTTTGAGGAGGATTCGCTTTTGAGGATGGACCACCTGATCGTAGCAATCTTCAAGAGATTTGTAGCACCTAACATAATTGACATAGAGATGCGAATAAAAACGGAACCACTCTTCATCCTTCCGCTCGTAGGTTATCTGGATCAAATGTCAGCTACCTGATTTTTGGCTAAGTTTTAGTCGAGCGGATCGAACTCTTCGTGGATATTCTACAGGAGATTATTTATGGTCTCCTTCCACTTGTTGTTGAAGTAGGTGCTTGACATTCTGCAAGCCCCTTCCGATAAAAATTATAACTTAAATCCAAATATTCAAATATACTGTCTTGGTCCCAACCTCCTCTCTAATTGCTCTATTTCTATCTAAATGGTGGTTGATGAGGGTGTCAAGTGTAAGGTTGGTTTAAGGCGATGAAAATTGCTACTATAATATAATTTTAACCCAGAAGAACTGATGCACTGCAGGCCTCCGCGGAGAGTCAAGAGGTACATTACAGATCCCGACTAGTATTGTAATGAATACCGTTCAAAATATAACAACTGTACTCTGCAATAACTGAAACTCCAAGTCAACCCTATCGACACTCTCAACGATATCAGTGTCCCCGCAATACCTTACCATCACAGCCATCACAAAAACAACAACACTTTCATGCCTTTGCACTCGAAGTTTCACCTCCGACGCAATCCTCTCAAAAAACTACCTGATCTCAATACTCAGACCAACAATAATAACGGTTGCGATTTATCTAAGTCTATCAAGACTCCCCAAATGTTCAAGAAAAGCAACCCTCTGTTTGTCGTCAACGGTCTTTTTGGTACTTTTATTTTTATACAGATATTCTCAAAGAGGACCTAAGCTCCGACCAACACCCTCAAGACAAGCTGAAAAGAAATATTAAGTAAAAAACCAAACATCAAGATAACGAATTTAGTGAATTTTAGGGCAAGAGCCTAAAGGTACACCGAGGACCCAGGTTGGTTGATAGTGAGCTTAGTAGGCTAACTCAGCAATCTCAGTTTTCCCGGAGAAAAATATATTCTTAAGAGAAATCGAGAAAGAAAGGTGAAGAGGTGGAGCTGCTGACCTTTTACAAGCCGAAGGTGAACCTGACCCAATAAGAAAATTAATTTTTGTCTTGATTTTTCATACTATTTATTGTATTTACTTATCAGTAAATTTTGCACAAATATCACTTCATATATTAAAGAAGATGTTATGGTCGATTTCCACTCCCATAGCAAAGTTCTACTTTTTCTCTTCTGTCGTTTCTTATTCCATGTTATGACAATCAAAACATTTGCATTCAGGTCCACATTTCTTGCCAGAACTGTGGCACTGGCAAAATTTCTTGAGGCAGTGGCTTTTCAGACACTTACACTTGGTTATCTCTCTGTGACTGCTATATAGAAAGAGCCGCTCCTTGTTTCCACACCCCACGCACTCGCACTAGCTGGTACAAGACTCCCCCCTTCTGAAACACTCACAATAGTTCTTTTGGCAACGGGTCTTAGAACAAAAACAACGACGGACGGGTGCTTAAGATTCTGCACAGGTCGAAGTGGATCTGTTTGATGTTTTGAGTTATGTTGTTTCTTGTTCTTCAACGATGAGAGGAGTAGAAGGAGCTGGCTTGTAGTCATATGTGAAGGATGGCTTTTTTTTTGTGGTGGGCTAAGCGACTAGCATTTCCAGAAGATCCTGATCCTCTTCAGGCTCCTCAAGACCATCAATCAAGATCATTATTTGCTCCTCAGGCTCTTGAAGGATGTGTTCCTCGATGTCCATCTCCAAAAATATTATACAACAGTAAATAAAAATTCTCTATTTATGCGAATCTTTCCTCATCTCTCTTGACTTCTTGTTCTTCCCACCTCTACTTCTTCCTCATTAACCTCTGCCTGTTCAGAAAAAAAATACAGGTCGACAATTACAAATCCTGCCAACCGTCTGTTTTTTTGTAAGGAGCAACTGTTTGGCCATCAACAGTGGCTAAGGAGGGGGAGAGGATGTTGGGGAAGTCAAACTAACTGAATAGTATACTTCCTTAAATTGCCTGTTTAAACAAGGCCTATAGTGATTATCTAATTAAATTAAATCTTAATAATCATACCATCCTTTGGTGTTTTTCCTAATGAACCCTGATGCCTGTATAATTTATATAGAATATGAGAGTTGTACCACTAAGATTGCCGCCTCTACCCTGCAAAAACATCACTGTTTCACTCAAAAACATCGATTAAAAGCTCCCAAACAACCTGGCCCTGAGGAAGTACAGTGTTCACTAACTTGAAACTTCTGATGATCCGGATGATACGGCAACATGCACAGGAAGCAGCTCCAATAAAATATAGATTCCCATCAACAAAAATTATACTGAGAGTTGTGCATCGATCCGGATAAGGGATAAGTCAGTTCCTTCCCGAAAGATTAGAAAGTCAACGTCTATAGAATAATCAACATATTCCGATCTTCCTCCACATGTCACGGCCAGAAGCTGGATCTTGTATGAAATGAGGGGAGGACGGACTCTCTATGGCAAGCGAGCCAAAAAGCAAAGATAAATGGCGAGCCTAACTAAAATCATGAACCTGATTACATTTCTAGAGCTGCTTGAGAAATTCAGCCTCAATCCTAAATCCTTAAGAGTAAGGGCCACAAATATATCTAGCTCCCTCGAGGGAACCACAGCAAATATTAAGCACCAAGCTTAGTATAATGTCGATGATTTGCTTTATGGAATGATGCTTCCAAGCGGTAACGACGCTGCCTTCTTGGTCGCAGAAGTTGGTGGCTACATTTCACAGAAAAAGGCAGAGTCTTTGGATATCGACTAGATGAGTTTTGCTTTGGAGAGAAGGCAAGGCTGCTTTGTCAACGCATATCTGCGATAAATGAACAGCTTGGCCCAAAAGATCGGAATGGCAAAAAGCAACTTTGCCAATGTTCATGGCCTTAGCAATATTCAAAACGTATCCTGTGCTTAAGACCTAGCGAGATTATGCTCTTATGCAATGAGAAATAAAAAATTCAGACGAGTTGTCCAAACAAAAGTTTTCCAATACAGTTACTTTACTACAATTCCCGAATCGACAGAAAACCCTAAACTTCATACAGAGCCATTAGGATAAAAATGTATTGGAGTTTGGGAAAACACAAACAAGATGCTGGGATAGGGCTGGTCAGGAATCAAAACTGGAGTAACTCCTAATGCTGGTCCATGCCTTGCTGCCTCCTTGTACAAAACTTTCAGCGGAAGATAGTATTAATTTTTGGTAATTTTGTTAGACAGCGAAAGTATGGAAGTTCGCTGGTAGGAAGTGGAGAAGCTGGTGAACTGGGCCATCATTACCAGGCAATACCTGTGATTTTCAAAGCTTTAATATTCTTTACCTGAGGATAATAAAAGATCAGAATTTTTCATTGAATTAGCTGAAATTAGATAACTAGCTATGTTCCTTGGGAGAGTATATTACTTCTGGAGTATGTTCTTTAGGTTCCCGGATTTCATGAATTGTATTGATGCTATCGAACTCCAAAAATTATAAAACTTTGAGACAATGATCTATGTTGAAAATATTTTACTTATCCCCTCGATTTTCATAAGCCCCTTCATATAAATTCCGAAACGCATTTGTCGAGATTTGGGAGAGGTCTTTGAGCCAAAGGGAGAGAATTTAGGAGGAAGGGCCGGCAACAGCTACATATTGATATCGTTGTTGCTCATAAACTTTCGAACATGCTTGTCGAGCACACAAAACTAGCTGTACCTTTTTTTGATGATGACTCCTCTTTCTGCATTCTTATCAACTTGTTCACTCATTTTCGCAATGTTACCGTTTAGGGCTATTAAGTAGCAGGTGTGTATCTTGCCGTCACCATCAAAAACAATTTCGTGTCCGATTACATCCACAGTTATGTTTCGAAATCCCATCATCCATGGATCGAAATAGTTAAAAACCTTGCTCTCCAGCTGAACATCGATCCTCAGCCAAGATGCAAAAGACCTCCAGAGAGATTTCTTATTAACGACGAAGCTGAAAAATGAAACCAGATCTTTTTGCAAAGGGTTCTAAGGGAGAATATCAATAGTCAGTTTTTTTTCTTCCTTCAGCCTATTGGAAAATTGAACCATTTCGTGAGGCGATCGGTTGATGGTGAGGGAAAGAAAGTCTTTGTTTTATAATATTATTTTGTCGCCTTAAGCATAAACTTTGAAGAAGGGTTTTCGGTTCCTTTCATCATCCTCAATGTCTCCTATTTCTTGCCTGGTGCAGTTGGTAAAATCATTCATGACAATCTTTGACCTTTGGTTAGGAGGAATTTATAAGAAGTCCAAAAGGCAAGGGACCACGTACTCTCCTGTTTTTATCAGGTCCAGGATATAGTTTTCATATGTTTTGAGTTTTTCTTCCCCATATTTCATCATATTGCTCTGCTTTCTGGTCCTTTCCGGCAAATGAGCAGATGGATGAGTAGGGAAGGCTTTCTTCATCTCCAGGTCAAGCTTTAGAAAGTCATTATCTGTTTTGGTGATGATAGTATGAGCATCGTCAATGTAGACAGCTATCTTGAAGAAGCATACTAGAGTTTCCTTGACCTCGTTGATTTGGAATTGTTGGCTGAACTCCACAAACAGGCGATTGGTGCTTGTTATTCTATACTATCTATGAATACTATCCTCAATGGTTCTCCCTGTATCGCTATCGCTCCTGAGGGTTTCTATCTCAAAGAAGGAGTACTAAGAATGTCTGGCACATCCCTCACTTTGTCGAACACCATGCTGGTGATAATGAGAGTAAAATTAAGAATAGCCATGAGAGCTTGAAGCAGGATGGCACCATAGTGGTTCTAGGAACTAAATTTCTATATAAAAGATAGGTTACTTCGATTACAATAGCTTCAATGATGGCAGTCACCATGCAGAAGGTCCAGAAGAGCAAGCTCGGCACATATCGAATTCCGATTCCCTTAGTGACCAGCTTAAGCACAATGTAACTTTGCATGGTGTAATTCCCAATGTAGAGGAATATCGTTAGGGAAAAGTTAGCGTATCCATAGAGCCAGTAGGAGGACTCGCTATAGGATAGGATGAGGTGCAAGATGTACAGAAATATCAGTAGAAGAATGATGGAAAATTTTAACCAATCTCTTTTAGGTATCTTGACATCCAGGTTGTCTCCCAGCTTGTCGAGCTTGAGCACCTTCCTAACAAAGAGCACTCCAAAGACACCGTTGAAGATAATACTGTAAGCCAGCTAACTCCACAGGAAAGGAAGCACATTATCATTCATCTCAAAAGTTATTATATCACACCCATACAATCAATCATACTGATACTTCATATTTGTTCTCAGAACAACTCAGACCAAAATCAGGTGATAGATTTTTTATTTTTTGATAGCGATGAAAAGTAAAATAAAGTCAATAAAACTTCAGAAGAAATTCTTACCATCCTCCAAACATCCTCTTCAATATAACTTTTAGGAATAAGAAGAAAGCACTGTTCCCTTGAAGCCTTTCTATCGAAAATTCACCAAAGCGAAAACAGAAGGGCCAGACAGTTCGTATGTTATTGAGCCATGCCTTGACTCGAGAGTAACTGAAGGAGGGACAGGCAATCAAGTAGTTACTGAAACATAAACTAATGACCACTATGAGTCTGATTTTGAATATTCAGTCGACGAATCAGAATTCAACGAAACAGTCCTTGAATAAAATGAGAATGCCTAAGAAAGCAACAATCAGATTCATTAAATAGAAAAGCATCTAAATATAGAAGAAAGCAATACTGAAACTAATCCATATGATTAATATAGTTGCCAGCAGCTCCTAAAAATGAATCAGAATCTCATTAAGTATGTTCAGTTTTTCAGATAGAATCTGAATAGATTGAGAGTTAACTCAACTAAACTGGTGAAGCAAGGGCACGAACTGACCTATGTATGTGCTGTTATATTTAGCTGAGGCAAAGGTGTCGAAAGGCTGTTGACTATAAATACGAGTTATAGCTGGATAAGAAAAGCATGAGTGATAGTCATAAATAGCATATTTCCATAAGTAAGGCGAGATAAATATCCATGATACTTCACAAGCATAAATACCAAAGGATCAAAGAAGCCTTCAGAAAGGCCCATCCAACCATTTTTGAAATGCAAAGGGATACTATGCAGCTGAATAAAAATTTCGACAAGTTGATTGCGATGAAACAGTAGCTTTTCATCAAGAAAAAACAATTTTACAGCTATAAGGAGAAAAGTAGTTTATTAGATGAAAAAATTCAACAATATGCCAGTATATTAGACTCCTTTGACAGTTTCCTGAGCAGAGGGGATGAATAGACCCTTAAAGAGAGGAAGAAGTACCTTGAGCAACAAATAGCTCTCAAAAGAACAATTAATACTATATCTTAGACTGAAATCAATGCTCATATTACTCATTTTAACAACTATATTGTGCAAACTGAAGCTACCATATTGAAAGTCACAAGGGAAAAAAGATAAATCGATAAATAACTTAGCCAGCTCACCAAAAAAGAGGCATGCTAAGACCAAACTGAGAAGACACACAGAAGATTGACTAAAATTAAGCACTCCCCTCCGAAGACAACCGTAAAACAATCTAAATATGGAAGCAATGCAGCAAGTACACCAAAAGTGATCAATAAATACTTCTACAACAGCAACAGTCGAAGAAACTCCTATTTTCATGCTTGATTTATATCATTTTGATGATTTATGATCATTAATTATTCTTCTTGAGTATCGTGGCTATAGAAATATTAATAAGGAACATTAGAGTATATTGTATCAACACCAGCTGGATGTTGATGTCGAAGGTCCTTGTGGAATAGAAAACGTAGAGTTCATATTATATAAGTTTCACAAATGTTCAAAAACACTTACCAATCAGGATTTCTCTCCATTTTGTACTCCATTGGTAGCAAGCCTCTACAAATCTGGTAAAAAGAAAGTAAAATTTCACTTACTCAGTTCACAACGGTCACATCAAACGACTCACTGATCAAGACATCCAGTCGTCTGTCCTGGAAATCATGGGGACCAACGTCACCACAGCCTATATCACCTGTCCGCAGAACGAAAAGTAAACTCTCGGAATCAAGCTGCCTTTCCTGGTCATGATCATCAAGAACGTACTTCCTTCTTCACCCAGCTGAAAAAGTACTTCACTTTCGAAGTTCAAGTTCTTGATGATAAAAACGTTCGCCGGAGATTCAGAGCATCTAACTATCAATCGACTACGCGTGTAAAGCCTTTCATTTGTACCATGCCTATGAGACTCGATGAGGGATGGAATCAGATCCAATTCAACTTGTCAGATTTTACGAGAAGAGCCTACGGCAGCAATTATATTGAGACCCTTCGAGTGACTATTCATGCTAATTGTCGAATAAGAAGAATTTATTTCTCAGACAGACTGTACTCGGAGTAGGAGCTGCCTCCTGAATTTAAATTATTTTTGCCAATCCAGAAGCAGCAATGATAAAAACACTACTTATATAACGAATTTTCACTCAGAGATTACAATCATGTCAATATCGAATCATTTGCTTTAGGGTTTCCCTTTGCGCTTTTCCCAAAAATCAGAAGCAAATTATCTCAGCTTTTAACTGTCCAGTATCTTTTATTATCGATTTTATTTCAATTACTCGCTGCAATTGGGAGGAACCTTTGTGTATTTGGTAGCATCTTAATGGAAACTAGTTGTTTTGTTCAATTCTTCTTTGAAAGGATATTTTTAGTCAATTATCTGCTCGAGCTTGGCAAGCTCTTGTGTCAGATTAAATCTGGACACATCTTAGAATCCACTCAAACCTTTCAGCTATTCATTAGCTTGAGATAAAAATTATTCCAAGGTGACTACTTGCCCAGTCCATTTGCTCTACAGATCGGCTCTATCTTGCATAAGCTGAGCCTTTTATGGAGTGGTTGCTAATCCTTGGATGTACTGATGATTAATTTAGCTTTGACGCTCGACCTGATTTTTCAGGTTATCCACTTCGTCAGTCAAAACTTATATTTCTCTGTTCAATTTTCCAATATACTAATATATGAAGTGATTTTGCTGTTATTGCTTCAAAAAAGTTGAGGTTATTTCTTCCAGGTCATTAACACCACTCTCTTCTTTAATTTATTAGAATCCTTTTCTGATGGCTTCCATCGTTTTTCTGTAATTTTCTATCACCTTGACCCTTTCTTTGTTTTTGGCTATCAAATGTCTCATTCTATAGCGCACTAGTGGAAGAGTGTCAGTTTCCCCTTTGGGCTCCATCTCTCCTCTGTGCTTCAAAAGAGTTACTCCAAGCTTACTACCTCCTAGGTTTTGTTTGGTCAGGCTGATCTCTTCTCGGAATTGCTTGAACTCCAGATCATTTTGATTTTTGATGGAGATGATTCCTTGCTTGTCCTGCTCAATAACTGCTTTTCTTTTGGTTGCCAGAGCTTGTTCTTCGGCAACAAGGTGAGAGTATTCTTAGATTTGGGATGTGATTTTGCTCATCACATCTCTTTGATTGAGCTTCTCTTTGCGTAACTCGTCAATTTATCCCTTGAGTTTCTTATTTGAGGCCAGAACATCATTGTAAGAGTTGATGGTCTGATCTAATTCGTTTTCCAAAATCTTTACTTTTGCTTTCACTTTCGCCATCTCAGAGGTGAATGCTTTGCTTTTGAGGGCTTAGAGTTATTTAGCTTTTCTGGAGCGTTCCTTGGCCACCTCATTGCGATTTTATTGAACTCTGAAAAACTTGCGCTTATCCTGTTCAAGGAGTCTCGTGTAATTGTCAATTTAGCGTTCGAAAACCTGGTTAGTGGTTTAGGAGAGAAGAGAGCTGCTGAATGACTTGTGAATGATGGATGACTCTTCAAGCTTCTTTCCTTTGTACATCTTCTTCTATTCAATTATAACATAGAAGGATCACAATAGAATGAATCGGAAAATTCAATCTTTAATAAAGGTTTTATAATTAGCTCAAAGAGGCAAATATCACTAATTATTGTCTTAGCTCTCCTCATCTTCCGGAATCTTCTCGAGCATACTTTATATCTATTGCTGAAGAAGCTCGACCAATTTTGATTCACTCTCTCCATCAAGATCATGTATCTTTGCGAACTATTGGGCTACTTCTTCAAGACGCTCTTCATCTCCACTATAGAGAGTCAATCTTTCAACTCTATTACCTAAGTTGACATCTAGCAACAGAATAGGAGTTTCTTCCTTCTATTCCAGTTTAGAAATGTTTTTTTTATCACTCTTCATAGAGCTTAACTCTCCTCTTTCTAAAAATTTTTTCTTGTCCTCCCATTGCTCCCGTCCCTTCTTCATTCTGAAGAGGGCTTCTTGAACTTATTTGGTATTGTAGTTCGAAGAGTCAGTTTGAACTTTGGCACGATTGATGCTGGGTGCAAATGTACATTATTTCATGCTTACATCTTCACTCTGCCTACTGACCCTCAGTGACTACTTTTTATTCTGTAGTTATCGATGAAAATTGTAAAGTTCCAGAGATTTTTTTGACCCAATGCTTCCCTAACCTGTTGAGAATTTAGATGCTGCCATGGCTTGAGATTGTGGGAGGGTAGATGGCTTGAAAGTACATTACTCAAGCTCTTGTTCTTCTTGGGCCTCTTTCTGACACTGTAGTTTGAACTACTTAGCTTTGTTATAGAGGACAAGTAAGTCTGTCGGAGTGATGATCCCATCCTTGGGGATATTGAAATCTATCTCAGGATACATTTCAAGGAGCTAGTTTACTTCATCTAGCATTTGTTCTCGATGCAATTAGGCCATCTTTTAGCTAGCTTTGTTAGTCTGAGGCTTGAAAGAGTACTATGGCTATTATTTAAATGTTTGTTTCCTGATTTTCTAAGAAAAGAGGCGATTCCTTTTGAATAAGTCGAAATTCTTTTGAATTTTTCTTCCTTCAGCCTAGTCGAAAGCAAGCTATTGTTCAGGACAAGGCTATTAGCCCTCTTGAAAGTTGACAGGATTAATGTGGAAGACGCCAATCATTGCCAACAAAAAGACACAGATATTTTTAGCATTAACCTGGAACCTTTCTAAAAGTTGATAAGCTTAATGGATAAGAGTTCTTTCTTGACTGCTTTAGCTTTCCTCATCAACTTGAACAAAACCCATTTCCTTCAGGATTTCATTGAAGAGCATGTAGTCTATTTTATCTTGGGTTGACGATGGAACACTAAGAAGTTCAATGACTGCATAATACTCTTTGATAAATTTCTGAGCAACGTACTTTTAGTTATTTAGGTTGAGAGTCCTACCTGGTAGAGGAATGCTTTGAAGACTCTGACTTTCATAACATCTTGTTCTTTCCTGTCTCCTCAGAGCATCCTGATACAGAAGTTCATTGATGGGGGCATTTCTGGTCATTTTTCTACCTTTTTAAGTGATTTGAGGATGAAAATCCTAGCTTATTTTGCTGTTTCCATCAAAATCGTTTTCTTTGTCCTTTAAAGCATATAGTCTTTCAAAAACAGTTCCTTGTCTTTTCCTTTCCTCTACACGACTATTAGTCTTTGGTTTGAAAGTATTTTTTCCCTCTTTCTCAGCTTATAAATTTCCCTTCAGAACTGATTTCTTCTGCTCAACTTTCTTTGTGAACTCATTCTGTTGTTTTAGAAATTGTTCAAAGTTCCGAGCTGAACCTTTTTTGGTTGTTTTTGGTTTGAATGTACATTATGCGTATACTTTTCGCTTTTGTTCCTCTTAAAGCTATCTCAGTTTTCTGTCCTTTTAGGCGAGTCGTTTACTGACCTGCTATCCGATGGTTTGCTGCTTTTGTTTCAGAAGCTGCACTCTTTTTTCTTCCCTGAGTCGTTAATCTTCAATGAGCCTTTGAAGGTCCAGAAACAAGGCCTGCTGACTGGAAGCATCAATTTATGGAGCTATGATGGGAGGGATCAGATGGGGCACATTGATGATTGGGATTGATTATCTCATGCTCTGTTAGTCATAGTCGTACTCGTTCAGCATTACAGTTATTAGTTTAAATTATAATCAAAATGTGATCACCGGAAACCTCCCTTCCTTATCATATGTTTTAAGAAAGAGCTAGCCATTGTTGAAAGTTCATGAAAGAGCTGTTAGTATGAATTTTGAGTTTCATTTGAGGAAAACAAAGACTGAGAAGGGAAAGCAGTTGTATGCGTTAAAGTGGCTAATGGTGATAAAAATATGGGGAGACACTCTTTGTAAGGAGTGAGATAAGGGTTGGAGAGTTTTTTAAAATATTAAAGTCCGTAAATACTAACGACAAATATTAGATGTTCATGAATTTAAAATATAACAGAATAGATATGAAGAATGAGAACAAGGAGGGGAAAATCACAAGAAAAGTACGTCAAAGACCCATTCACCCTCCTAAATCAAAAGTCCATAGAAAAAGAACCTCCAGAGATAAAAGATCACCTGCTACCAGAGACTTTGGGACTGACCTCACCAATCGCCCAGAACCTGTCGCTACCCCGACCGAACCATAGACCTAAGATCTTTCCACCAGCCCCCCATAGATCCTTCCCTACCTTCCTCACATCATTCAACATCTCATTGACCATGACCAAAACTTCACCAACAAACTCGCCTCCTCCATCGCCAGCCACGCAGATTTCGGGCAGTCAAAGATTAGCACATAGATGAGGAAGGTGTTACTCAAATGGCTACTTCAGGTTAGCCGAAAATTTCAAGTGAAGGATGAAACTATGCAAATTTGTGTGCAGATCATCGATTATCTTCTAATTTTCCAAAGCACCCTTATTTCCAAACATAACTTCCAGTTGCTGGGGGTGGCCTCTCTCTTTGTGGCCTGCAAGTACAACTAAATCCATACTTTTGAGGCAGAAAAGTACATTTATCTTTGTGATGGTCTCTACTCAATTTCTCAACTCTTCGAAATGGAAAGCCTCATCCTCACCTCAACCAATTTCAATCTCCAATTCCCTACTCTTCATCAGTTCACAGGATTGCTGCTCAGCCACTACAACCTTGAACTCGACTCAACTGTCAACGATCTGATAAAACTATCGATGTTTGACTGCCTTTTACTGAATCGATTCAAGAAGCAGCACTTGTCAGCAGTAATTCTTTACTTTGCTGCCAAGATCAAGTAGTCGTCGAACCTCAGGTCTAAGGACATAATCCAAGACCTAGGAGTCCCTGAATAGACCTTCAGAGAATGTTTCACAATCCTTTTAGGATTGTATCGTTCTCGAGAAGAGCTTAAATGAATTTCAATCTTACTTATATTCTTTCACTCTTCATATCTAGCATTCAATCGCACAATAATTAGCTTATATCACATATAGACTCTTCTATTCACACCACGGCCTTGAGTACGAATGGAAAATTTCCCAGACTTCTCCCTCGAATTACCCCTTCTCTTATCGTTCACGCTATTGTAGCCACTGTGAGCAGCATTGGATACTCTGAGGAGATCTTTCTTCTGAGATACACTTTTCTAGTTTGGAAGGCTTCGATAGTTCATAGTCAGTTCACGAGGTTTATTATACTCTCTGAGAAGTCGATTATAGTATCGATCTACCTCGAAAAATTGTTTATACCTTTTATCGCTGACCGGGAAAACTCTTTTCCATCCCCCTCTTCTGCTATTTTCAGCCTCAATATCTTTCAGAAGGAATCTTTCAACTGGCCCAAGTTATATTTGTTTGTTGTCAGGTTTTTTGTAATTTTTGATATCATACCTCAAGTGGTTCCCATCCAAGTATCTGTCAGTCAAAGGATTTACTCCCACCAAGCTCAGTAGATCTGCAATCATGTTGCCCTTTATCTTGAGGTCGAGTGGTGAGTCAGTATTCATGGAGGGGGACATATTGACTTCCATCAGCCAAGGCTTTAGGTTGGAGTCAATTAGAACATCGAAGCCGAGGACCTCGTAGCAGGAGTTGTTGAAGGGAACGTTATTCATGAATGCAGTGTAGAGAACATGCTCCCCTGAAAGAATTGTCTTAATAATCAGATCATCAATTCTGAGGAAGAGATCGTTCGTTTCCTACTTGCCGATATTATAGCACATAAAATCCTTAAGAGCTGTAAGGCTCCATTTGCTTCCGAAGTACTACTCATTTTCCTTCTCACTTTTGACAAATTAAGTATTCTTTTTATTCACACTATAGTTTGTCAAATGCTGAAACCGTTTGTTCTAGCAATCACTTGTATTCTCATCGTATACTTCAGTGGCAAATCTGCCCAAACCTTCCTAATAGACAAATATCCTCAGAGGATTGACTCCTGTAATTGCTACATAGATTCGCAAATCAAATTTGAGGCCGTTGATCAGTAGAGGATTATCGACATAGTGGCTAACTATCAGGGAGGAGTATTTTTCTAACTTACTGTAAACCACGGATAGCTGGTTGGTTACGGTAATCCCTTTACCTTGGGATCTATTATGAGGCTTGACAATGTAAGTTAACCCTGGAGTCTTCGTCATTTCTTACTTTAAAAGGTCAAGCTATTGAGGGAGGATAAATGTTTTTGGTAGAAAATTAAAATGTCCAATACCATGTCTGATTTGCATTCGGGAAATATATTTGTTCATGAGATCTTTTCTGGTCAGATGGAAAGAATTAGGAAAATGATTTATCTTTTGATAAGGGAGAAGTGCTTGGTAAACTTCGTTTTTGATTATGCTTGAAGACCAATACAGACTCCAGTTTTTATTTGTAATGGCGTATTTGAATCCGTTTTAGTCTAGTAATTTTTTTATTAGCTTCACAGGGTTGTTTTGAAATTTGTAAAAGTACCCGATTTAATCGTGCTTGGCGAGATTGCTGACATCTGAAAATGTATCTGTTTTTTCGTTCTAACTGCAAGACTCCTCATCCTACTTTTCTTAAATACCTTCAATCTCTTCTCTGATTATGTTGCTTTCTTCATACTCGTAAAGATTCTTTCCAGACCATGGTTTGAATCTCAACGTTTTAGAAATTTAGTTATGTTCAAGTGCCTTCTTCTATCCTGAAGCCAAATTTCCACCTTCTCGACTGTTCAGCTGTACAGGCTTAAGCTGCCTTGCTTTGGAATTGACGATATCGATCAACTCATCAAGGTCGGGGTCAAGTTCTTTCTAACTAGAAAACATTTCTTTTATCTACTGTTATTGTATATAGAATCATAGCTCCAATAAAATCATGACGTCTAAATATCGATCAATCACTCGATTCTCTTGTAAAATAGCACATAGGGTTGACATGAGCGGACCTTTTACCATGATTCGCCCTTCACCGTCGAGTCAGAAAAGTAGTGCCAGTTTTAACATCTTTTTGAGTGGGCGACATAGTGGCCTCCACGAGATGTCCCTCCATGCTAAGTGATAGCAAAAAGTTCATAAAGCAAAGGACCTTTGTTTATACAGTGACCCTAAAGGTCGATTTGAGAGGGTGCTCGTACAACAGCATTGTTTTTGCTTAAGTTATTGTTGAATCTTTTCAGACTGATAGTCAATATTTAAGGAGGATCCTTGATGTAGAACTTTCTCCAAGCCTTTTCAGCTGAGCATTTTTCACATTCGAAGTAGTTTTTCGAGGAGAGGGACTAAGGGGCAAAGAACATGTCCAAAAATGTTTAACTGAGTTTGTCAGGAGGGTAAAATAGATCTTATCCTTTGATCTGATCACTGGGAATTTTTCCTTCAGGAAGATTAAAATGGGTAGAACCTCCTTTGGCCAACTGAACTGCAAGTTATAAGCTGAAGTCAATGGTCCAATTTACTTTTTCACAAGCTAAGCATTCAAGTCTGCTTGCTAGGAAAAAACCGAATGTTTTTTCTGATGGTGTAATTTTCTCCCCATGAATTTGCTTGACATTCATCCAAAACCTTTCACCATCTATAAGCCCATTCACGAGCAAAGCTAACAGTTATTGGGAATCTTGCTGATCCATATGCCTATAGTTTCCTTTCATTTTACAGACCCAGCTGAATAGACTTTTTGGGGAAAAATGTTTGTCGGCCACCCTGAGATATTTATTGAACAAAATATTGATTTATCCTATTTTTCCAAATTATTTGTCAGTGTCCATTTTGAAGCGGCTATATTAACTGTGCAGCTGCTCGCATGCATAGAGGCATTGAAGAATAGAGTTAAAGAAGCAGGTATTGCCAAGATTCTTGAGCCCAAAAACCTATAATTTATAAGGTAGTTTTTGAGGATGCTATTATTTCAACTTTTGACTGTTTTCTACATTTTACTCCGAGGGGACCTATTGATAGTAGATTGCTTATAGTTTCTCCTTCTTTATTATTTTAGGTCGTTACTCAGCCTTCTCACCGATTCTATCAGACACCTTCATCACTTTTTAAAACTGCTACATCAACTTATCCTTTTTGTTGCTATCAGGTGCTTGCTACAGTAGTTATCCAATGTTAACTTCACAATGAAAACAGTATATTGAGGACTACATGAGCTGGAATATAGTTGGGTGCTTGGTCCCGTAGTGGTGCTGAAATGTACATTTATTTTATTAGTCATCACATCTTACAACTCCACAGGTTAGACACATACCCAATCTTTCAGATTCAGTATGCTTTTTGTTACCGGAACAGTAGCGAGATGCCTTGGAGAAGTAATTGGCAATTTTTTATGCTTTCAAGGGCAACAAATGGTCGCACAGCACTTTTGACATTACTATTATTATTGACTATATTTATAATCCCACCCATTGGTAATCTGCTCGTATTTGGAGGGAATTTATAATCAACATAAGATATATGAAAGAAGTCACACACCTTTCTCACACAGAAACCCTAAGCCAAACCCTGAGTAAGGTCTCCACCAGATTCCAGACATTGCTGGAACTCATTCCTCAGAAGGATCATCACAAGCTTGGAGCAGTGGATATATCATTTTGCTAAAATACTTACGTCTTTGAGAATGAAACTGTTTACTAAATTGACCTTGATGAACCCCCTCGTACCCTCGAAGGATTGCTCTAAGAATCGATTAGTAAACTATTGGCCCGAAGCAAAGGGAACTCTCTTCAATGCCAGGGCCAGTAAAGCAAAGATTATGTAATCAAGATGAAGAAGTTCAATTTCAGCAGAACCATCATTGAAACAAGCCCCACTTTCAAAACTCTCTTTCGGGTGCTTCCTTACAACTATTTCTTCCATATTTTGACTAACTACGCCATGATTGTCCCCTACAAAGGTGAGCACGTTCAAGTCACTGGCTGCGCACTCAACGATAAATATAACATGAAAGCTATCGGTGGAGCTACTAGGAAAGTTCCTCGCACCGACAACAACAGTAAAGAAGGTGTCCCGGGAAAGACTCGTTCAGGAACGTTAGGAAAGAAGAACTACACATATTGCTCTGAACAGATAAGCAGAATGCAGATATTTTATTGTTCCCATATGAACCGTAGCGCTGGGCTATTTGCTCGAAGTACTTTTTGATTGATCTAGACTGTTTTTTTGATGAAGGCCAGAAGAAAGCCAGATATCTGGGGTAAATCAATCACATCGTCAAAAACTGCATCACAAACCACTTCCTCAACAAAATACAAATCCCATAAGCAATTTAAAAGAGTCTTCAATTAATCATCAAACAGCTATTTGAGAGAATTCAGGACCTATTTGGTAAGGTGGAGGTCAAAGGTAAAAAAACCTCTAAATTCACAATGCTGCTCGCGAAAAATTGTCCCCTTCTCCAATAATATCATCAGCTCAAAGAAAGAGTCACCAAGTTTGTGGAGGATAGAGACAATCGAGATTAAGACGGAACCAGTCTATTCAACTAACTTTACGAAACTGCTGTGCCCTATGGTAAGGTGACCAGCCTCTTTCGGGAAACTTTAGACCGAATTATTCCAAACTAACTGATAGGCCCTTCCAACAAAAAACTTTTGCTCGAAATAATGAGCGATTTCATTTCGATGAAGCGGTACGAGAACTTCAGAATGTAATAGATTTTATGGAAGATGGATGTTTTTGAGCTGAAGTGGCTGTAGATCGGATACAATCGTAAGTTCCACCGGAAGTGCATCACCAGAAGGAGAAGGTATTTGTCTCTGATATTGGCTCTTATCTTTAACGAAATAGTTGTTCAACTTATCAAGCACAACTTTTATGTCACTGAAAAGCACAAGGAAGCCAACCGAATCTTCTACTACAGAAAGCCTGTCTGGAATTTGATTGCAAAACTGGCAGTCCAAAAGTTTAGCGAGGATAATTTGGAAAAAACAGATAAGCAACATATTCAGAAATTGAAGAAGGCTTGTAGCAGCCATCCTGATGGGAAGCTAAGAATTTTGCCAAAAAAAGGAACCTTTCGACCCATCATCACTTTCAATCGAAAAGTCTAGTTCGAATCATAAACCCTCCCCATCAAAAAAATGAAAGCCACCCTCAATCAAAGATTGGCTGATACACAGCTGGTCTTGAGAGGTCTAAAAAATATTTTGGGACAAAAGCTAGGCTACTGCATTTTTGACAATAGACAAATATCTAGAAAATATGACTCCTTTGTGGAGAATTGGAAAAAAATGGGTTCTCCTCCTCTCAAATACTTTACTCTGGATATCAGAAAATGTTATGATTCAATCGACACATCTTTGCTCCTGAAGATAATCGAGTACACACCCCTCATTGAAGATTTGTACCTGATAATAAAATACAATCGACTTTACAGGAATAAGAAGGCTTTACACAAAGTCAACAATTTCAGCTCTTTTTTTAATTTCAAGGAAAGGGTGACAGCCATCGGCATCAGCTAAGACCCAATGCAAATCAAGGAAGATAGTAAAGTTCCATCGATAAATATATACCCAGCAAAACAAAAAATTATTACCAAGGAAACCATTTTGAAACTACTCAAACAAATATGCGAAGGATCCATTGTTAGTTATCGAAAAAATCATTGGCTCCAAAAATTAGGCATACCGCAAGGGCTCAATGTCTCAGGTGTCCTCTGTTCTCTTTATTTTGCTTATCTGGAGTAGTAGTTTGTCTCAGTCAAGCAAGGACTACTGATGAGACTGACTGATGATTACCTCTATATTGGGCCTGAAACCGAGGCAGTTTCAGTGTTAGATAGTCTCCTTAAATGCTCCTCAAAATATGGATTCAAATTCAGTGAGTAGAAGATATCAAAAAATTTCGACCATCCTACTTTAAAGATCAAGAATGGTGGAAGTTAGATTCTCTGGATCGGGAAAATCATAAATATTGACAGCTTGTAAATGTTTCCAAGCTTTGAACTCAACGAGAAGGTGGCATATGCAATGAATGTCAACCTGGTGCGGAAAAATTTAAAGGGCTTTCTAAAAAATAAATTCAAGTCATTGCTGACCAATCACTTTTCCTCGTATTTCAAGCCTAAGCTGTTTGCAATAGATAACTTGATCAGGATGATGAGGCTCTACACCTAGATATCTCTTGAAAAATTCAGCCCTTTCCTGACAAGGGTGCTTAAGAATGTAAAGAACCCAAAGATTTTACTAATCAGAGTATTCAAGGGCGCTATTCATGAATTTGTCTTGTTTGCCTGTATGTTGGCCTAAAACAGAGAGAGTCTATTCTACCACCAACTATTCATGTACATACTACTTTATCCAGATAAGTACAGCAGTAAATGAGTCTCTTCTTTAAGCGACGACTGTCACACCACCCGATCTTTGTCGAGCTTAAAAAAATATTTGAAGATGATTGCCAAAAAAGGAGATAGAATTTCCCTAACTTGAAAATGAGATAAGAGCAGTTCTGAAAGCTGATTATTTATGAACAAACAATAGATCTTAATATCCCAATCACTTCTGGAGGAGCATCTCCCACCAATCCACTCTTTGATTGGCAGGCTTGCTCAGAATTATTTGCAAGTATTTTTCCATTCCTTGGCCATTAGGATCGGCAAATGGTGAACCAGTGATTATGTCATCAGGGGCTATTGCTCTCAGCAAATCTAGGCTCATAGCTTCAAGTTTTTTACAGTTTTCTTCGATAAGAGTCTCTAGCAGAGAATGGTGAGTCATATCAACAAACTCATCATCTCTGTAACTTCTGAGCAGCCATAGTCGAGTTGCTGTTTCCAAGACATCTCTGTTCAGAGGATTTTTGGCCATAGCGATTCCTTCTTTCATCACATCAAGCATGGCGATGTCTCCATATATCATTGCAACTTCCCTCCCTAGAAAAACTTGAGAATTGTTCCAGATATCCATGATGGGCAAATTTTTTGTTTTAAGTTCAAGCATTCTCATTCCTGTCTATTCTATTTTCCTCATAAGCTTGTATTGTAAAAACTACATGCCTTTGTCGATGGATGTCAAACTCGATCTATTGAACTCAATCATTTCAGAAGGAGCCTGAATAAAGATATAATTACGTTGTTTAGGAAATGAAGCAGAGGATTATTGCTGGTTTTGCCTTTTTGGAGAACCCTTTGAGCTTGTTCAAGTACATACTTAGAAGTTTGTTGAATCAAAACGTGATTATCCCCTTACCAAGTCAGATTGATATCGTTGTCGTTGTAGATGGTTCCAATTTTGCTGTAACTTGAGTAGCCATGACCTCCCATTGCCTGACGGCACTCTTGGATGCATTCGCTAGCGAACCAGCTGGTTTTGGCTTTGATGATTGAAGAAATAGCATGCAACTGTTCAATCAGAGGGTTCTTTTCATCCATGAATTTTTCAAAATTGTTGTCGCTTAAGGCTATGTAATGCATCGATGTCCTGTAGTATACCAGGTTAGTAGCCAGAAGAGGCATCAGTCTTCTCTTCATCATCGGGTACTCGATCAGTTTCTTTTACTCTTGGTCTTTGCTTCCCTTGAACTGCCTTCGCACGTTGGCGTATCTGATCGCTATCGTTAGTGCTTGGAGAGAAAGTGAGCTGCAGTTGGTTCCAATGAAAAATCTGCCTCCTGAAAGAGCTCCTAAGTGAAGACCGAATCTCTTGTCTTCATTTTGAATTATGGATCTGAATTTGCCTGAATCATCAACTCCTGATATTCTATCTAACAGGTTATCTTTGGGTATTCTGACATGCTCAAAAAGAAGGAAGCCATTATCAACTCCATTAAGTCCTGACTTGTGTCCACAGTCACCGATGAGGACTCCTGGAAGAGTTTTGAGGGTTTTCCTATCTCTTAAAGGGACAACAAAGGCATGAACCCCGTGACATTTGTTTTCAATATAAAGTTGAGCCCAGATGACACTGCTGGTTGCTGTTTTAGCTGCTGCTCCAATCCAAAACTTCATGGCTTCCTGTTTGGGAGTATGAATGATGAATGTTTTAGTATTGTGATCATAACGTGCCTCAGTTAAGATTCCTTTGACGTTGGAACCATGATACAGCTCAGTGAGGCCAAAGCATCCGACATCTTGCATGTTTACAGCTCTTAGATATATGTCTTTGTGTTTTTCAGTTCCCAGTTGATATAGTGCTCGATTGTAGAGATAGCTGTGAACACCACCAAGGATACAGAAGTTCATATCATTAGATGTAAAACCATTGGAAAATAAGGTCAATTTGTTTGCAACTGAAAAATCGAAGTTTCTGACCTCATCCATTTCAGCCACCTTACCGTAGGTGGCCTGAAGCTTATTAAATGTTTTGCTTCTGAGTTATCCAAGATTGTAATCATTGAGATGAAAATGATCCTGGAGCACTTGATTCTAGCGCACCACTTTCCAAGCCTCCGTTCTTTTCTTGTAATGCTCTCCGAAAAGGATTCTGCTAAGTTCATCAGCATCAAAGGCTCCTTGTGATGTCAGCTACTACTGAAGTTGAATCAGTCTCCTCATTGTCGCTAATAATATTTTATAGATATTACATCATACACCTAATTGGTTCAAATAAGGACAATGCAAATCACATAAGGATCTATCTATTAGTATGAATTCTTCCCATTTCACCTAGTTTAGAGGAGGGTTGACCGTGGGGGTCAACAAGAACCAAGTTCATTTATCCCCACTCCCAGTAGAAAGTGAGAACCCACAGAAGACCGACTGTGACTGTGTTCCATTCGACGATGTTAACATATCTGTCGGATTTTCCCTCCAAATCTTAATCTGAGGACACCAGAATGATCATAGTGATGCAATAAGCCCACAAAAGCAAAAGGTATACTGCTAGGAGTTGCTTACACCTAAGGCTCACTTTACGAATTGTTGGGGTATAAAAATTTCGAAGCTCTGTCATATATAAGGTCATATCCATTATCGACAAGATAAGGATCAAGAAGAAACCAACAGCACAAGGAGAGTGAAGAGGGCCTGTTCCTTTTTCGTCGATTGTTCCGATTGTGATACCATAGAGAAGTATTGAGAAAAGACTGACTTTGTAAAGTAAATTTGAAATCGGCTTGGGAAAACCCACTGACTTAGCTACATTTTCCACCCATCTGAACATCATGAAGAAGATGAGAGCGAGGATAGAAGAGCCAATCAGCATGAAATATCGAAATGCAATATCCTGAGGATAATGGCATGCTGTTTGGGTGATGGTGGCATGAGGAAAAGGCTTTTCCTGCTTTTGCGAGACTGCTTTATAGTAGGAGTAGAAAGGTGTGAGAATGGCGATGGGAATATAGACAAGAATAAGATATCTGACGTTCAGTGCTCCTCTGAAGACCATCTAACTATATATAAAATTTACATCAGAACACAAATATAACTTTCATATCTACACTAACTTGATTAATAGACAATACTTTAATGTTGGCATATACTTGCTACTTATAACCCACACTTATTAGCTAAGCTTAATTATTTACTTATACAGTCCGGACATGATCTTCCGAAATTTGTTGGGAACTGTAATGAACAGAATAGCTGACCTCAACCCTGTCAAAAATCTCATCAAATATATCCTTGACCGAACCCTCAACTAGTTCCTATCTGATCAGATTAGCATTGAGGATTTCAAAACTGTCTAAAATGGACTCATGCTCCACTTGAAGAATATCTCCCTCAACACCGAAAAGATCAATCGAGGGCCACTGCTTAGTAGTCCTTACATTTTGCATACGGGGACACTCCGTAAACTAACAATAACATTGCCACCATGGAGTGAACTAGCCAGCAAGAGCATAGAGCTCTCAGCTGAGGGTCTTACTCTAGACTTGAAACCAAACAAGAAGTTTGCCGAGAACTTCAAGGAATCGATGAAGGAGGAGCAGGAAAACATAATTATTGAGCAGATGGAAGAGCCTGGATAAATTAGCTAGAACAGTCCTTTAGACTTTTTCCGACAACTGGTCAAGCAAATGCTTCTAAACATGATCATCAAATTTGAAAACGTTGCAATCAGGCTCTTCATCAACGAACCTTCTCCCAAAAATTCCACAAAACCTCAATATTATCTCATGTTCAGAGTGCCCTTGCTCACTTTAGGGAAAGCAGAAGATGCGCCACCTTCCCAATAGAACGTCTAGGTTGTCAGATTTGATGCCGTTCTTCCCCAACTTTCGGTTCACCTTTTAAGAGAAGGGGCAAAATACCCTGAATATGCAAATGAAAAAGCAGATCCTTAGGACTTTCCATTCAAATATCCTCCCCTGAACCATCCGGGAACACTCATGGTTATGGGCAAGCCAGATATGAGTAAGGATTAGGCATCAAAGTTGAGGCTGACTTTAACCACCCACTATGTGTCTCAGAAGAAAGAAATGAACATTGAAGGAAAAATTGGATGTATGGAAGCAACAATAGATCCTATCCAGCTCAAAATTTTATCCAGATTTATTATTCAGCTGCAACAGTTCCAGAGAGTCTTCAAAAGCGTGATGGTAGAGCTTGGCTTGATGTCGATAGATACTCTAGGAGTATCAAGACAATCTATTGATTTCACGATGAGTCGTAGCAGCAGCAGAGA